>Ga0314771_100006_pt1 | contig 229468 bp, 191 predicted proteins | sample MetaGCB42018_FD_204522 | JGI IMG/M metagenome (GOLD analysis project Ga0314771, IMG submission 204522) | Cryopeg brine microbial communities from Beaufort Sea near Barrow, Alaska, United States - CB4 2018 | ecosystem: Environmental > Aquatic > Marine > Coastal | place: USA: Alaska | collected...
AACATTTAAATTGTTTAGCCACTATCTAAAAAGTGGTGGGTCGTGAAGGATTCGAACCTTCGACCAATTGGTTAAAAGCCAACTGCTCTACCAACTGAGCTAACGACCCATCTTGGTTTTGCAAGAATATCTATTCTTACTGGAGTGAAATAGCCCCATCTATAAAACATTTAAATTGTTTAGCCACTATCTAAAAAGTGGTGGGTCGTGAAGGATTCGAACCTTCGACCAATTGGTTAAAAGCCAACTGCTCTACCAACTGAGCTAACGACCCATCTTGGTTTTGCAAGAACTATATTCTTACTGGAACAGAAGCCAACTGTCTCTATTTCAAGACCCATTGAGCTAACGACCCATCTTGGTATCTAAAAGATAATAACTTACAACACAGAGACTGCAGACTAAGTAATTATACCTCTTAACACTCCCAGAAGGCTTGGCCGTTCTGAGGGCGCCTATAATACCTTTTTCAATTCCTCATGCAAGCGCAAATGTATAAATCCTTGTTGTTTGCATGAAAAACAGACTAAGAGGATGTTTTTTAGCTTAATTAGCCTTTAATGCTAATAATTGTTGTTGAGCTAGTCGTGCAGAGGCACTATCTGCGTATTCTTTGAGAACTTTATTATAAAGTGCTTTGGCACCTGCAAGATCATTTTCTTTTTCTGCAATCATACCGAGTTTCACTAAGCTGTCAGCACGCTTATTTGAATCTACAAATTGACTGACCACTTTACTAAAGGCTAGTTTCGCGTCACTGTATGCACTTTTGTTGTACAACAATTGTCCTAACCAGTAGTTCGCATTCGCGGCATAATTAGATTCAGGGTATTTGGCAATAAAATTACGAAAAGCAGGTATGGCTTCATCGTATTTACGATCTTTAAGGACAAGATTCACTGCTGCCTCATAACTCCCCGTTTCCCCTAAGGTTGAACTGGCAGCGGCAGCTGCGGTTGCATCAGTAGGAGCAGCTACAGGGTGGCTTGATGACTTAGCAGTAAGATTAGCAATTTCCTCATACAGCTGACGTTGACGCTGTAACATTTGATTCATTTGATAATTTTGTTGCTCAGTAACGCCTCTTAAATCTAACACTTCATTTTGCAATGTATCCAAACGACGTTGCATGTCAAACTCGCCTTGTTGCTTGGCTTTAATGATGCGCTCTAATCTTGATATTCTGTCATCATTTGAACCACCCGCAACATCTTCAACTGGTGCCGGGGCAGCAAAAGCCGTTGCAGTAGTAAAGAACATTGCCGCAACTAATATGGCTGGTTTCATTTGTTTCTCCTAAAGAAAGGCCAATCGATAACGATTGGCCTTACATTTTGCACGCTTAGTAAACTAATACGCCACGACGGTTTTTAGCAAACCCAGTATCTGTGCGAGAATAATCTAATGGCTTTTCTTCACCATAACTGACAACGCTCATTTGGCTAGCTTGTACACCCATACCCTGTAAATACTTTGCAATCGCTTTGGCGCGACGTTCACCTAGTGCGATGTTGTATTCAGGCGTGCCACGCTCGTCGGCATGACCTTCGATCAACACTCGAACATTTGGGTGTTCAACTAAATAATTACCGTGGGCTTGAATAATTTCAGCGTTCTCACTTTGAACTTCACTGCGGTCAAAATCGAAGTAAATAATATTTTGACGACGTAATTCTTGTTCTTTTAAACGCTGCTGTTCTGCGGGACTAAGAACAGGTTCTACACCACCCGTTTCAACACCATTAACGCCATATTCACTACCCGTACCACTCATAGAACCGCTAGCGTCAGTTTCAGAGTCTGAAGTTGAGCTACAGGCACCCAGTGCCAAAAGCGGAACTGCAACCAATATAGCTTTAAACCACTTATTCAGATCCATTTTAAATCCTTATCAATATCTATTTAGAGAAACGGAGACCATGCGGGTGACTTCACCTCGCCCTGGCCGACTGGCAATCTTGCTTTAAATCTGCCATCCATAGAAACAGCAGCTAGTACTTGTTTACTTTGATGGGTTGTACCGTAGATAACCATAGTGCCATTAGGGGCAACACTTGGCGATTCATCGAGGTGAGTTGATGAAAGCACCTGCATAAAGCGTGTTGCAAGATCCATTCGAGCAATATGGTATTTACCATTAGTACGGTTTACAAAAATCATACTACGACCGTCTGGGGTAATTGAACCACCTAGGTTCCATTCTCCTTCAAAAGTCATGCGCGAGACTTTATTTGTAGCTAAACTTACGCGATATAACTGTGGTTTGCCACCACGCTCAGAGGTAAATAAAATTGATTTCCCGTCTGGAAACCAAAAAGGTTCAGTATCAATTGCGTAATGTGTTGTGATCCGTTGAGCTGACTTGGTAGCAATATCGACAACATAAATATCTGGTTGACCGTCTTTTGACAGGGTAACCGCTAATTTTTTACCGTCTGGAGAAAATGCGGGGGCGCCATTAATACCATCAAAACTACTCACCATAGTACGCGTTTGGCTATAAATGTCTTGAACAAAAATTTCGGCTTTTCTGTTTTCAAAACTCACATAGGCTAAACGTCGGCCATCAGGAGACCATGTTGGTGACATCAATGGTTCTGGTGAACGTAACAACATTTGTTCATTGTGACCATCATAATCAGCAATCATCAGATGATAAGGTACTTTTTGTCCTGGCTTAACAACAACGTATGCAATACGCGTTAAAAATGCACCACGAATACCTGTCAGTTTTTCATAAACGATATCACTGATACGGTGACCATATTGTCTAAACTGGCTTGCACTGATCACGGTTTCACGGCTTTCAAGCAGTAACTCATTGTTATTTTGTGGCCCTTTCCCCACTTGAAACTGTGCTTTGACTAAGTCAATCAACTCAAAGCTGACTAAATATTTATCGGCGCCGTAGGGTTTAATTGAACCAACAACAACAGCTTCAGCTTCTATACTGGCCCAATTTTGAGCGGTAAAACCCTCCACTGACGAAATAGTTGTCTGCGGTAATGCGCGTACATCAAGTGATTTAAAAGTACCACTGCGAGCCAAATCAGAAGCGACTACATCAGAAATGTTTCCTGGAGCTGGCCCTTGTCCTTGCCAAACAAAAGGCACTACTGCGATAGGTCTTGCCACATCAACGCCTTCAGTAATCACAATATCTAACGCTGCGCGAGCGGGTGTAGTTAACACTATCAATATCAGTGTTAGCCATTTAGCCAAATTTTTCATGCGACTCCTTTTACTCAATTCCATCGTTAAATACGATTGATATTAATTAAATTTTGGTGAAACGATTAAATTAATTTCTTTTAATTCTTGATACACAGCGGGTTCAGGCGATACAGGTAAGCGCCCTGCTTTATTTATCGCCGCTTTGGCTGCTCGACAAACGACCTGATCACCATCCAACGTTTGGCTTGTTGTAACAAAACCATCTGACGCTAAACGGATAAATACCCGGCAGCTCTTACCACGCATTGACTCATCAACCACTAAGTTACGTTGGATAGTGGCACTAATCATCGCTTTATACTTATCAACTTCTGACAACACTTGCTTATTACGTGTTTTAGAAAGTGAGTCTTGTTCAGCTGCCATGGCCTCTGCCATTTCACGCTCTTGACGCGCTTTGGCATCAGCTTTACGTTTACGTTCATCATCAGCACGTTGACGTTCTTGTTGCGCTTTTTTCGCCGCGGCCTCTTCTTGCTTACGTTTTTCAGCCGCTTTTTTAGCTGCGTCTTCTGCCGCTTTTTGTTCCTGTTCTTTTTGCTTGCGTACAACTTCAGCTTTGTCTGCGCGCTCTTTTTCTAGCACTTGTTTTGCTTGTGCTGCTTTAGCCGCATCATTGGCTTTTTGAGTTTCCTGCTCTTTTTGTTTACGCTGGACCTCTAAAGTTTTAATTTTTGCTTGCTCGCGTTCACGTTCGCGACGCGCTTCTAGTGCTTTACGTTCTAACTCAGCTTGACGAGCCTTTTCTTGTTTATCAACATCTTGCTTTTGCTTTTTTAATTGCTCAACTCTGTCATTCACTTTCTGTTGATCAATCACAATGGCTCGCACAGCAGGAGCACTTGCAGCCGTTTGCATTTGTTTGGGTTTATCATCAAAACTAATCCCTAACGCAAGAATGACAATAAACCCAATGTGAATACCAGCAGAAATAGAGACTGGTAAGGTTAGATCTGATTTTCCTGCCACCTATTTCTCCTTCGGTGAATCAGTCATTAGCCCCACAGCGGGTACACCAGCACCTTGCAAGCTAATCATTAATTGAATAACATTTTCATAAGGTATAGTGCGATCCGCTTTTACCACCACAGGTCTTAAAGGCTCAAGCCGAATTAATGCTCCAACTTCAGTCGACACTTGCTCTAAGTCCATGACTGCAGAATTAGAACTACTGCCTACATTCAAAAAGTATTGCCCAGCAGCGTCAATTGATGCCACGATTGGAGGCTTACTATCAGGTGGTAAAGATTCCGCATTACCCTGAGGTAATTCTACTTTAACCCCTTGCGATACAATTGGCGCTGTCACCATAAAAATAATCAACAACACCAACATAACATCGATGTAAGGTACCACGTTGATTTCTGCAATTGGACGATGACGTTTACGCTGATACATTAAACTGCTTCCTTCTCGCTATATGCTTGACGTTGCAATATGTTGGAGAATTCTTCCATAAAGTTAGCATAAGTCATTTCAATTTTATCAACTTGCGTTGTAAAACGGTTATAACCAATAACGGCTGGAATAGCAGCAAATAATCCCATTGCGGTCGCAATTAATGCTTCAGCAATACCCGGTGCAACCATGGCTAATGTGGCATTTTCTACGGCACCCAGTGCAATAAAGGAATTCATGATCCCCCAAACAGTACCAAATAAACCAATGTATGGGCTAGTTGAACCAATTGTCGCCAATAGTGGCAAATGGTTTTCAAGTTTTTCCATTTCTCGCGACAAACTCACTCGCATCGATCGAGACGTTCCATCCATGATCGCTTCTGGGGCTTTACTGTTTACTTTGCTCAAACGAGTATATTCTTTAAAACCTGCGACAAACATTGCTTCTAAACCAGAGATTGCACTACCACGCGCAATTAACTCTTTGTAAAGACGGTTTAAATCAACACCAGACCAAAAAGTGTCTTCAAAACGTAACGACTTCATTCTTGCTGAGTTTAATAATTTGTTGCGTTGAATGATCACGGCCCATGAGGCAATCGATAATGCTAACAATGTCAGCATGACTAATTTTACCAACACACTCGCTTGTAAAAACAAACCAATAAATGAAATTTCAGCGTGCACTGTCAAACTCCTGAACAATATTGAGGGGAATAGCGCGGGGACGCATACGTGATAATGATACACACGCGACAACCACCGTGGCTTCACAGTAGCAATCTCCCTGATGATCAACTAGGCGCTGGTGAAACACCAACGACACTTTTTTTAATTCTATAACTGTAGATTCAACCACTAAATCCTGTTCAAATTTTGCCGCTTTACGAAAATCCAATTCGGCATGTTTGACGACAAAAGCAATATCTTCTGCCAGCAGTTCAGCTTGGCGAACACCCAGTGATTTTAGCCATTGCGTACGAGCTCGTTCAAAAAAATTTAAGTAATTTGAATGATATACAACACCACCGGCATCGGTATCTTCGTAATAGACTGAAATGGGCCAGACAAACATAATCGGAACATCAATTTTTAGGTTGTAAAAGTTGGCTTACTATACCGAGTACCAACACGCTTGTGAATAATGCACCAAGGGGAAAACAGATTTTATTTTGTTCATAATGCCCTAAAACACTCTAAAAACCTCAGAAACCGTAATAAATGAAGCTTTATTAATGTCCCCCCCTCAATTAACAAGCCCCATTAAACAACACATCGTAAAAATAAAGCCTTCTTCGCCGGGCGATTCTCATAGTAAACACGTTATAAGCCCAAACTTAACTGCTAAAAAGACACCCTGACGCAGATCCACATAAAAAGCACCCTCGCTGGCTTACCATTTTAGATATGGAATAATCGTGACAATTGAGCAGACGGTATTGGTGTCATTAAGGATTCAGAGATAAAAGTGAAATGGGTTTGTTTGGCTAAATATTGCTGAAGAATGAGCTTAACCTTGAACGCACTTTGGCGTAACGGGTTGTCTTGGGTAAGCGTCAGTCAAATCCGCTATCATTCAAGCACATTAATGACAAAAAAACGCACCAATCGCCAATATGGGCGCCATATCACATTCGAATTGGTAAATATGATCGACACCCAATTAACTAATCCGAATACTTATGCATTAAATATAGATATAAACTTAATAAACCGCTATATAAGCCTATTAAGATATAAATAAACGATCATAAGCCATATTATTCATTAGTTTTACTAATGATAACGTGTATTTTTTTTAGCTTGTGAGATTAGTATATACATTCTATTATCCACTTGTTTTCAGGACACATCAGATTTTGATGTTGAAAACCAAGAACTCAAAACTGGTGTAACCCAATACCACAGTTTATCTCTAGTTCTTATGTTTAACTTCCTTCCTTAAATTTGTTGATTGCAAATTATTTAGCCCACTTCAATTGAGTGGGTTTTTTTTATGTTTTTTTTCTAGACACATCAATAAACCACCTTAGCCAAATTAGGTTAACTACCTCATAGTGCAAACCCTTTAGGTTGCTAAATGCTCCATGCCTTGAATGGAACGTATCAGACTCGCGGAGTGGATCTATAGCTAACCTCAATTTGGGATTAGAGATGAATTAACTGCGCTTAGATGGCCGCAATTTGAGACTTTCATCTCAAACTAGAACATTGCGCTGATAACAAGGCTAATTTTAGTATCGAGAACTAGCCTATTGCAACTAATTCAACGCTGTTAGCGGTGTAAAGGGCTGGTTGAGACACATTGATTATTCTGTGCAGAGATTAACGAAGAAAATGGGTCATAAGTTAACGCTGGGGCATTGTTAAGGACACTGTGATGCAAATGCATAACAAGCCCTAAACTATCGTTGAATGGACAGAGTGTTAATTTGCTTGGTATAAAATGACAACAGTAGCGGTTGTAAGCATAGTATCGTCAGCAATAAGGCTAAAATAGGCCTTTAACCTTATTTTTGAATAATACTGAATATTGCTAGGAAACCCATTATGAGTAAGCTGAGCTATATAGGTTTAGTTATTTTAATCACCACTCGGCGATTCATCTGACGTTCTTCTGCAAAATTGTTACTCGTAATATGACGATTTTCACCATGACCCGCGGTATGAATACGATCTTTGGGAATACCGCTAGCAATTAACATATTTTTAACTGAACCAGCACGCTTATCAGATACTTTTTGATTAACCGAACGGCCACCGTAACTGTCGGTGTAAGCATCAATAAGTACCAGCTCGACTTCAGGGTCATAAGATAAATAACGTTGAATCTTTTGTAATTGTTGGCTAGAAAAGCGTGTTAACTCGACGCCACCTTGTTGATAATTTAATACCGTAAACGCAATATCATCAAAACTATAAGGAAGTAAGTTAGCTAAACACGCGCGAAACTCACGATATTTACCACCAAAATTAGCCGATGAAAGTCCAACAGCAATGCGAGTACTCTTATTATACCAATCGGCATAATAGAACGTGGGTTCCATTCCTTTACTTAACTCATTTAACATTGACCATGCCGCTTTTTTAGGCACTTCACCATTAAATTGCTTGTTGTAAGTCAGTTGAGTAATTTCTTTCGAATTATGTCCAGGACGCCAGCTCGGGGCTCGGCTAATTAATGTGGCTTTGGTTACCGCATCAGGCTTAAGCCACATGTCCAATGTAAAGTGTAAATTTAAATTTTTACTGGCTCTACTGGTAAACACGGCGCGACCATATTCAGGGATATCATGTTCAAGACGACACTCTAAGGGATTATTCTCGCCAATACGCCATGCTGAGTTTTCAAGTGACGCAACGTAGTGCCTCAAATCGGCATGAGCCGTTGAGCAAAGACACAAACTTGTGAGGACCATCAGTTTTCGCCACATAAAACCACCCTTTATACACCACTACCTTTTATCTATCGGCCACAAAGCGGGTTCCTTTAGCAAAAAAGCCTATCTAAATGGTGATAAAAACCACAATCAAACATGACACTGCCCGTGTGTTTGAGCATAATACTCGTCCTATATCATTTGCACCGATAAATGATAGCTATTAAGGATAAAGACTGTAATGACTGATATTTGCGACGCTAACAAGTTTAAACACCGCTTTCGTGGTTATTACCCTGTGGTTATCGATGTCGAAACTGCAGGTTTTAATGCCAAGACGGATGCGTTGCTTGAAATTGCCGTCAGCTTATTAAAAATGAATAGTGATGGGATCATTGAACTCGATAGAACCCTGCATTTCCATATTGAACCTTTTGAGGGGGCTAACTTAGAGCCTGCAGCCTTGGCTTTTAATGGTATTGATCCCACCAACCCACTTCGTGGTGCTGTAGACGAGAAAGTCGCTTTCTTAGAGATTTTTAAAGAAGTCAAAAAAGCCCAAAAGGCGGCAGATTGTCATCGCAGTATTATTGTTGCGCACAATGCGGCGTTTGACCTAGGTTTTGTCAACCAGGCGATTGAACGAAATGGCCTTAAGCGCTCTCCTTTTCATCCTTTTGCCAGCTTTGATACCGCGACACTTGCTGGCCTTGCTATTGGCCACACTGTCTTGGCTAAAGCCTGTAAAATGGCAGGCATCGATTTCGACAATAAAGAAGCCCATTCAGCCTTGTATGATACCGAGCGCACCTCCGAATTATTTTGTCACATTGTAAACCGCTGGAAAGCCTTAGGTGGTTGGCCACTCGCGGCTGTGGAAGAAAATACCGATCCAGCAAGTGAATAATTGCTTCTCAACCGTTTTTATATCCAACAGGCCATCGACACTTAGATAGTTTGCTAAGAAAACATTAAGTAGACCCAATAAAAAAGCTGCCGAAGCAGCTTTTTTATTGTCTCTAATTCGCTAAATTATAGCTTGTCAGAGTTATCTTTTAGATAGGCAGCAACACCTTCAGTGCTTGCTGTCATGCCTTTTTCGCCTTTTGACCAACCTGCTGGACAGACTTCACCATGCTCTTCATGGAACTGAAGTGCATCAATCATACGTAGCATTTCGTCAACATTACGACCTAATGGTAAATCGTTAACCACTTGGTGACGTACTTGGTTTTCTTTGTCTACTAAGAATGAACCACGGAATGCCACACCAGCTTCTGGATGCTCAACATCATATGCTTTACAGATTTCATGTTTTACATCAGCAACTAAAGTGTATTTAACTTGGCCAATACCCCCTTTATCAACTGGCGTATTACGCCATGCGTTATGGGTAAACTGTGAATCAATAGAAACACCGATCACTTCAACACCACGCTTAGTGAACTCTTCCATGCGGTGATCAAAAGCAATCAGCTCAGATGGGCATACAAAAGTAAAATCGAGTGGGTAGAAAAAAATAACCGCAGGCTTACCTTTAATTGCGGTGGCAAGGTTAAATGTGTCAACAATCTCACCAGAACCTAGAACGGCTGCTGCGGTAAAATCTGGGGCTGGACGGCCTACTAATACGCTCATTATCTATCTCCATTTAATGGCTTAAACATTCAACAACGGTAAAGCGTTCTTGCTAATTGTGATCTACTTAACAATTGACTATACCGTTGAGACTTATATCAGAGGTATACCATACATCTAATTTAGCGGACTGATAAGTCATTTACAGATGAAAATTGGTTTACCTGCTGAAAAATAAAACATGCTGACCCGATAATATAAGTTTGCAATATTACAAACATAATTTTATAACATGCTTCCGACGGACGTTATTCACTACGGCATGCTAAACAACAAGCAATATTGGCTTAAAAACCATCATAAACAGGTAAAAAATCGATATCCACTGGACAAATATACTGTTGACGGTCAAGAATAGCCGCCTCATTTACTTTTAAGAATTATAATTATGAATGCGGTTGTGATCGCGGTTTGCTTAATGCTGTTTTTAAGTTTTATTCGGATTAACGTTGTGGTCTCGTTAACGGTTAGTGCAGTCGTTGCGGGTTTAGTCGGTGGGTTAAATATTCATCAAACAATAGCAGCGTTTAATGACGGCTTAGGTGGCGGTGCTCAAATCGCGTTAAGTTATGCCTTACTTGGCGCATTTGCGGCAGCATTATCGCATTCGGGTTTAACAACGTTAATTTCTCACTCCATTATAAAAAAATTAGGCAAAGAACCCAACAGTGGCAATACTCAAATCGTGCGTTGGTTGCTATTGGTGACCATACTTATGATGGCGGTTTCATCACAAAATATTTTGCCTATTCACATTGCCTTTATCCCCATTCTTATTCCACCTTTGTTGCATGTCATCTCTAAGCTTCATATCGACCGCCGCCTTATCGCTTGTATTCTTACCTTTGGCTTGGTAACAACTTATATGATCTTACCTATCGGTTTTGGCGGCATTTTTCTCAATGACATCCTGTTAGCAAATTTGAATATCAATGGCTTAGATGCGATAAGAGAACAGATCCCTAAGGCGATGTTATTACCCGCTATGGGTATGGTGGTGGGTTTACTCACGGCAATATTTATCAGTTACCGCAAACCTAGACAATATTTGATTGAAGAACCTATGGTAAGTAACGACACTTCAACTACCATTAGCCGCAAAAGTCTGCTCGTTTCACTGTCAGCGATTCTGGTCACTTTAGTGGTGCAGTTACAAACTGATTCGATGATATTTGGCGCGTTGAGTGGCTTTATTATCTTCCGTTTTTCGGGGATTATGAAACATGAAGTGAGCAAAGACTTATTTGATCAAGGCGTTCATATGATGGCCAATATTGGTTTCATTATGATTGCTGCCGCAGGTTTTGCTGCCGTGGTTAAGTCAACAGGAGAAGTCAGCACCCTGGTCACCTCTTTAGGCGATATCATCGGTGATAATAAAGCCTTGGCAGCAATATTGATGCTGATAGTCGGATTATTAATCACCATGGGCATTGGTTCTTCATTCTCAACCATTCCCATTATCGCGACTATTTATGTACCATTAGCATTAAGTTTTGGTTTTTCAATCGCTGCAACCATTGCCCTTGTCGGCACAGCAGCGGCGCTTGGTGATGCGGGCTCCCCAGCATCGGATTCAACTCTGGGTCCCACAGCGGGTCTCAATGCCGATGGTCAACACGATCATATACGCGACAGCGTGATCCCAACGTTCATTCATTATAATATTCCACTGCTTATTTTTGGTTGGATCGCAGCTATGGTGCTTTAGGCCATAGGTTTTGGTGATAAAAATAAAACGGGAGCCAAATTATGGCTCCCGTTTTTTGTTGATTACATCATGTCTCTTATACTCAACAATCGTAGTGATTATCCAGCGTTACGGTTTACTTGGTACCAAAAATCTTGTCACCTGCATCACCTAAGCCAGGCAAAATATAACCTTGCTCGTTTAAGCAGTCATCAATCGCTGCCGTGTACAGTTCAATATCAGGGTGAGCTTGTTCAAGGGCTTTAATGCCTTCTGGCGCCGCAACCAATACTAGCGCTCTAATGGAAGTACAACCCCGTTTTTTCAATAAATTGATGGTCGCAATCATTGAGCCGCCAGTAGCTAACATTGGATCAACCACTAACGCGATACGCTCGTCTACATTGCTGACTATTTTTTCAAAGTAAGGTACAGGCTGAAGTGTTTCTTCATCACGATAAATACCCACTACTGAAATACGCGCACTCGGGAGATGCTCAAGTACGCCATCCATCATGCCTAAACCCGCACGTAAAATAGGCACTACGGTGACTTTCTTACCTTTAAGTTGCTCAATACTGACAGGACCATTCCAACCTTCAATGGTCACCACTTCAGTTTCAAAATCAGCTGTGGCTTCATAGGTTAATAAACTACCAACTTCAGTGGCAAGTTCACGAAATCGTTTGGTGCTGATATCCGCTTCCCGCATTAAACCAACTTTATGACGAACCAGAGGATGCTTTACTTCAACGACTTTCATTTATTTCTCCTAGATTTTTCGACTATTTCAGGCAAATTCGATAAATGTTAGTCGATTTATCCTCTGTAGAAAACATAAAGTTTAATAATTGCAGTAAATCGTGACTTAAACCAATAAAAAACGGGCAATTCATCGTTTTCTTTATAGGATAAAGTAAAAACATGGCTTTCGACCCGTCACACAAACTGGTAGAATATCGCCGCATAAAATCCCATAAAACCATGTACCCTAGAGGATCCTCCGTGAGCACTCCTACCCCCCTAAGCTACAAAGACGCTGGCGTTGATATTAATGCAGGTAATGCGTTAGTAAACAACATTAAATCTGCGGTAAAACGCACTCGCCGTCCAGAAGTTATGGGCAATTTAGGTGGTTTTGGCGCATTATGCGAATTACCCACTAAATACAAACACCCAGTATTAGTTTCAGGTACTGACGGTGTTGGCACTAAGCTTCGATTAGCCATTGACTATAAAAAGCATGACACTGTCGGTATTGATTTAGTGGCTATGTGTGTCAATGACCTTATAGTTTCGGGTGCTGAACCGCTATTTTTCCTAGATTACTACGCGACAGGTAAACTTGATGTTGCAACGGCGACCTCGGTTGTCAGTGGGATCGCTGAAGGTTGTTTCCAATCAGGTTGTGCATTAATCGGTGGTGAAACGGCCGAAATGCCAGGCATGTACGAAGGCGAAGATTATGATCTTGCCGGATTTTGTGTTGGTGTTGTTGAAAAAGCAGACATCATTGATGGCACCAAAGTCAAAGCGGGTGACTCATTAATCGCTCTTGGCTCAAGTGGTCCTCATTCAAATGGTTACTCGTTAATTCGTAAGGTATTAGAAGTCAGCGAAGCAGACCCTCAACAAGACCTTGCCGGAAAGCCATTAATTGACCATTTACTCGAACCGACAAAAATTTATGTTAAGTCTTTATTGAAACTGATTGAACAATCAGACATTCACGCAATGGCACACATTACCGGTGGTGGATTTTGGGAAAATATCCCACGAGTACTTCCTGATGATTGTAAAGCCGTCGTAACAGGCGATTCATGGCAGTGGCCCGTCGTATTTGATTGGTTAATGAATAACGGTAATATCGATCAACATGAAATGTACCTCACTTTTAATTGCGGTGTGGGCATGGTTATCGCGTTGCCTGCAGACAAAGTAGATGCCGCGTTAGCATTATTAAATGCTGAAGGCGAAAATGCTTGGTTAATAGGTGAAATTGCAACTCGTCAACACGACGAAGAGCAAGTGGAGATCATTTAAATGAGCCAAAGCTGTCGTGTTGTGGTACTGATTTCCGGTAGTGGCAGCAATCTTCAAGCTATCATCGATGGCTGTGACGATAATCTAAATGCTGACGTTGTTGGTGTTATAAGCCACAAACCAGATGCTTATGGATTAATTCGTGCCCATCATAGCGAAATTGATACCAGTTGCGTCATTCCTTATGACAATGAAGCTCGCAGCGATTACGATGCGCGCTTATTAAAGGCAATAGAAAAATACCAACCTGATCTGGTTATTCTTGCTGGATTCATGCGTATTTTAACTGATGAATTGGTCAGCCATTTCCTCGGAAAAATGATTAATATCCATCCATCATTATTGCCTAAGTATACCGGGTTACACACACATCAACGTGCTATAGACTCAGGTGACAAGGAACATGGCGCAAGCGTGCATTTTGTTATTCCAGAGCTCGATGCTGGTCCGGTGATACTACAAGCTAAAGTCCCTATTTATCCTGAAGATAATGCTGAAATTTTAGCCGAACGTGTTCACGAACAAGAACATGCCATTTACCCTCTGGTGGTTAAATGGTTCAGCTTAGGTCGTTTAGCCATGACAGATGGTAAAGCCTATTTAGATGGTAGCTTGATTGGTCAGTCAGGTTACGCACCAGACTAATGCCACTGAATAAGTCATGGCCCACCTTGCCTTGATGGCTACCCATAAAAAAACCTCGCCAATTAGCGAGGTTTTTTATGCAAGAAACAGAATATCCGTTTCATTAATGATGTGACCAGATAATGAGTCAATTTGGTATTACCCAGATAGCTGACCAACCTTTAATTAGCGAACGGGCAACACGATATCGGCAAACATTTCATCGATAAGTTGTTGATCACGCAGGCCAACGGCCTTTTCTACCACGGCACGACTTAAATGAGGGGCAAAGTGCAGCATAAAGTCATACATGTAGCCGCGTAAAAAACTGCCTCGTTTGAAGCCGATTTTGGTTGTGCTATGAGCAAACAAATGGCTGGCGTCAATCGCCACTAAATCTTTATCGACGGTGGGGTCTATTGCCATCGAAGCAATAACACCCACACCTAACCCTAAACGGACATAGGTTTTAAGTACATCAGCGCTGGTCGCACTAAACACAACCCGAGGATCAAGATCCGCACGCTTAAAAGATTTTTCAATTTCAGAGGCTTTATCAAAACCAAACACATATGTTACCAATGGAAACTTAGCTAAATCTTCGATGCTGATTGTTGCAGATTGGTTCGCAAGTGGGTGATCACGGGTCACCACAATTGAACGATTCCAATGATAACAAGGCAGCATAATTAAATCGGTATATAAGTGCATCGCTTCTGTTGCAATAGCAAAGTCCGCATCGCCTCTGGCCGCTTGCTCACTAATTTGTGAAGGCGTGCCTTGATGCATGTGCAAATTCACTTTCGGATAACGTTTGATAAACTCACGAATAATTTGTGGCAGCGCATAACGCGCTTGAGTGTCCGTTGTCGCGAGATTCAACTCACCTTGATTTGGTTTAGTATACTCTTCAGATACTTTTTTGATACTATCGACTTTCCCAAGTATATCGTTCGCAATATCAATAACTTGTTGTCCAGCAGAGGTGACATGGGTTAGATGTTTCCCACTACGACCAAATATTTGAATGCCCAATTCATCTTCAAGCATTCTAACTTGCTTACTAATTCCGGGTTGCGAAGTGTAAAGATTCTCAGCAGTAGATGATACATTTAGGTTGTGTTTGACAACCTCTGCAATATATCTAAGTTGTTGCAGTTTCATTGTTTTATCCTTGATTTAACCGTCGCTCATCCACACAATACGCAAACAAGAACAAAACGATCGGTGTTTTACATAACGAGAATAATCGTTCAACTATAATAAAACGTTATATGATAAATGAAATGTAATATAAATAGTAATAACGAGCAAGTAAAAAACGTCTTTATCGAATCGACTTCGCTTTTCGTAAACCTAATGACCATCTGTTTAATGATTTATCTACAAAAAGGCTTATTATTCAACGACAGCCGCGATAACATACGCTAAGATATAGAATCATTTGATGTAATTTTGTTATCATTATTTCATCCAGCATCAAAATAACTTTTAGCCATCGCTATTTGGCTATATTCCATGTGATATGGAAGATAAAATGGAACCTTTATGTCTTTAATTTTGGTATTAATTCTTATTGGAGCATTACTATTGCTGATTATTGGCTTTAGTATTGTCCAACAACAAAAAGAGCGGGCTGAAGCTGAACGGCGAGTAGAGATTTCTCGTCAACGCGCCATCATAGATGAAACCGATACCGTTTTATCCAACACGGGCATGATGCCATCCTCTACTCACATCATGTTAGTGCTTTATCGCCGCATTCAAGATGCTTTAGAGCAATCGATTATCCATGCATCTGGTCAATTAAAGTCTGACTATGAACGTCGTCTCACAGACCTAAAAATGCACATAGCCAAAATATCAAACTCGCCAAGCCAGGTTGCTGCTATTGAGAATTTTCGTTTACCTGACAACGATAGACACATTTTAGAATTAGTAAAAACACTTAAAAAGCTTAAAGCCATTTTACGTGCAGAACATAATAAGGGGAAAGTTGATCCTTCTATTTTTGCAGAGGAAGAGATGCGCATCGACAATCTACAACTCAGGATCAATGTAGACTCGATGATTAGCCGGGCTCGTGCAGCTTGTTTTATGAAACAGTACGGTTCAAGTAAGCAAATGGTCACTAAAGCCTTAAATACGCTGCACACAATTAAAGCGCAAACGCCGAATGATCCCTTTATTGCGCGTAAAGTGGATGAGGCGAAACAGTTACTCGATGAAATCATGGGGGCTCAACAACGCGCAGAGCCGAGCGAACCAAAACCGAAAAAAGACGATGACGATCTCGATATGTTATTCCAGCCGAAAAAGAAATGGTAATCCTTATTACCATTACTAGTCCAAACAACAAAACCTCATAAAGAGACTTTGTTGTTTTTAAATTTGGAATATTAATCTGGATTGAAAGCAGCGTTATTTTTTAACCACAAATAAAAAACGCATTAATACAGTAAGTTAGCAAAGCAACTTACTGTCGTCAACAAAGTTGTCCACAGATTCTGTGGATAACATTATTGGAGATGCTCTATTACATTCAGCCAAACTATTGTTACATAGTTAATAACGCCAACTTAATGTTGCAAAATGAATGTTATAAAGATAAAGCCATCAATTAATTGTTAACAATATTTACTAACTCGAGAATTAATAGCTGATAATAAATTATCAATCCGTGTGTCTATCCTTTAGCACAACTCATTTATCATTCAACGCGGATCAGAGTTGTCATTCAACACAGAGCACTTAACTCAGTGCTCTCTACACAGACTATAGTCAATATATGACATGTCAGTGTGATCGCGTCAAGTCATTAGCGAAAAAATCACTTCGTTAAGCAACCAATCGAACAAATAATAGCTTATTGCTCTGTTTATGGAACAAGCAACTAGCCAGCGAACATTCAATTATCGAGATGCGAAGCGCTCGGCAAGGCTATGGTATAAAATTGCCGTGCCAATTAGCTAATTCGGCAGAGCATCGCCTATGTTGATATCCGCCAGAAATGCCTTACTTATTGCGCTTCGACATTGACTGAACAATGTAAAAGTAGTAAAAGTAGCCAGTTAACAACGCAACATCAATGCCCATTACATAAAAAAATATCAGGTGTGCAACCTTGGGCGCTGACGGATTAAGATTGGTATTAGTCGCCTTCTTGTTAATGGTATAGATCTCGGTATAGGTATAGTTCAACACTGCGCCATCATTTCAATAAACACTTTCTATCAGTCATGAAACGTGTACTATCTGTCATAAAACAATTAGCGGATTATGATCTGCGCTACAACTATCAATAGTGTCATTATTTATATGAGTCCTAAGCTTGTAACACATACCATAAACCGAGATACTCGTTAAAAATAATAATATTAATTGTTAACTTTTATGTGGAAAGAAATAACCATAATGAAGCTTTTACCCTTGTGCCTATTATTGCTTCTCAGTGCATGCGGTCAATCAGATGATCTTATCCAGTCTCCGCTCACACCAGAGCAAGTGTCACTTGGCTTTTTTGAAGCAATATATATCAGTCGTGATGTTGAAAAAGCTAAAAAGTTTGTCGCAGCAGATATTGGGGAAGTTATAGATCATTATCATATTGCCTCTGCGGTACAACGTTATGTATTAGGCTTATCTATGAAGCAAGTCACTATGTCTATTGCTGAAATTGATATCGATTTCTTCCGTAAGTTTACCGATGAAGTCACCGTAATTGTTAAACTGCAAGGCTTAAAAGGCGGCCGAAAATGGATTGACGATCGCACTATCCTTCTCCAGAAAAAAGACAATCGGTGGATTATTGTTGATCTATTACCTGAGAAAGGACGCATTGAAGGTTGATTTTTGATTTGTAACAAACACTCAATCTTGATTACTTTCACCGTTCAATGGTGTTGAGGCACTCAATGATCAATCGGTCCAGACAAGAAACCCACCTAGCTTACTGAAAAATAATCAATAAAAATAGCAGCCTAGGCTGCTATTTTTATTTTTTGTGTCGGAGTTTTTAATGTAATATCTCAGTCACCCTTACATTAATATGCGTGTTCAATCGTCTTCTTCTTCGTTTGAAGGTAAAGACGCTAACACGTCATCTTTCACTTGATAGTAAGCGTTTTCATATTCATGAACGTCCATAGTCACTCCACTAATTTAAGACATTTTGTCGATGTAGGCCGGTCTTTTTATAGACAACAACTAAATGTGAGTCATTAATACTGACGGCATCCTATTGATCCTAAGGCGGATGATATTTTAGTTTATAGGTACTTTACCGATACCTTATAGAGAAAAAGTTCCCATCACTATCTTCTTGCCTACAATGATACCAATAGTCAAACCACATTCAAACAAGATTACCAAAAACATTCCGTTCTGATTTACGTAAAGCCAGTAAACAACCGTTTAAATCGCTTTTAAGCTAAAATACCTGAAAGTCTTTCAAAAAGTGCGATCAATATTATCGCATTGTATTATCGCGTTGTACTATCGTCTACTATGGCTGCCTACTATGGCCGTCTACTATGGCCGTCTGCTATAGATAGCGTGTTAAGGCGTTTATCATAAATACTGGGGATACATTTATCTTGAGCCATAAATCAACGCGATGGGGCTTACACGCTTCAACTGAAGGTGATTGATCTTGCCTTCAGTTAAAAGGTGATACAACCCAGATATTGACTCTCTGAGGTACGCCTTCTGAGAAGGCCTTATCCATTAATATGCCCATATTATTATGGCTATTCGATACGGACATTCTATTTCGGCTAAGAGCTTGGTTGTTCGGCTAATAGCTTGGTTGCCCTGTTTTACAGCTAAAAAAACCGATATCACTTAAGCAATATCGGTTGTCGTTATCCCTTCAGGCGATAGAACAACTCACCCGTATTACACTTGACTGATATGATTCAAAACTCGTTTTTCAGATATCGGATAAGCGGTGCCTAATATCTGGGCAAAACATGACACTCGGTATTCTTCAATCATCCAACGGGCTTCAATCAAGGCTTCAGGAACGGGTTGTGAACGAGGTACTTTAGCTAATTGAGCCGTTAACGCCTGTTGCACTTTAGCAATACTGTGCATGTGAAGTCGATCGCGCGTCGGGTCGACTGGCAATTTGTCTAATCGATTGTCAATGCCTTTTAGGTAACGGGCCACATCCGTCAATCGTTGCCAGCCACAGTCTTCCACAAAGCCTTTGTAAACTAAACTATCAAGCTGAGTTTGAATATCACTCATCGCAAAAGCAATATCCAAGCTAATTTTGACTTTCAGACGTTTTTTTATCCGTTGATAAATCGTCAAAATATGCTCAACATTTAGCGCTATATGCTCTGCGGCCGGATTTAGCTCTTGGCGGATCCACTCTTTTGCTTGTTGAAATTCCACCTCGTTGCGAATGTCTAATTGTTTTTGATCTAATAACTCTTGTACCGCTGCATTAATAATATCTTCAATTAAAATATGTACTTGACCAAAAGGATTAAAGTACATCGCCAGCTTGGCTTTATTAGGCAAAGCTTGTTGCAAGTGTTTCACTGGTGATGGAATATTAATCAATAGCAGGCGACGTAATCCCACACGATGATGACGCTTGGCTTCATGTTCATCATCAAATAGCTTAATCGACACATCGATTTTATTATCAATTAATGCCGGATATGCTTTGACTTCGTAATTGCCTTTACGCTGTTGGTATTGCACGGGTAAATCGCCAAACGACCACGTTGTTATCGCATGTTGTTCGATGCCTTTATCTGCTACTTTACGAATTGCTTTGGCAACCACCCCTTGCAACTGGCCTTTTAAGGTGTCGAGATCGCGCCCTTGAGCGACTAACTGGCTTTGATCGTCTTCAATCTTAAAGTTCATCTTAAGGTGTTCTGCCAGTTGAGTTAACTCAAAATCATCTGCAGAAATCCGCACACCACTCATGCGCAATAACTGTTTACACATGCTATCAAGCATCGATAATTCAATCGGTTTCATTGCTTGATAACATGCCCGAGCATAATCCGGTGCCGGGACAAAATTACGCCGCAGATTTTTAGGCAAAGACTTAATCAGTGCAATCAACTTTTCTTCTCGTAACCCTGGGACAAGCCAATCAAAATCACTGTCATCAATTTGGTTAATCAGTGCGACGGGAATATGAACCGATACACCATCATCAACGCTACCCGGTTCAAAATGATAACTAACGGTTAAGGCTAAATTACCTTTATGCCATGTCTCTGGAAAGTCGAGTGCAGATATATGGTCGGCACTACGTTGCATTAATAAAGCTTGGCTGTAATCGAGTAAGTCTGGCGTTTGCTGACGTGCCGTTTTCCACCACGCAAAAAACAGCGGCGCATTGTAAATGTCTGCGGGGATCAAGGGTTCATAAAAATCCACCAGCACTTGTTCATCAACTAAAATATCTCTACGACGTGACTTGTGCTCTAACGTTTCTATGTCATTCAGTAGTTGTTGATTATTGACAAAAAAAGTTTCTTTTGTTTGTAACTGCCCTTCTGCTAATGCACTGCGGATAAAAATTTCTCGGGCTTCGATGGGATCAATCGGCCCATATTGTACTCGACGGCGGTTAACTATCATCAAGCCAAACAGCACTTGGTTTTCGAGTGCGATGACACTGGCCGCTTTGGCTTCAAAATGAGGTTCGAGATAATGTTTTTTGACTAAATGAGCCGCTAATGACTCTAGCCATTGTGGATCAATTTTGGCGCAGCAGCGGGCAAATAAACGCGAGGTTTCGGTCAGCTCGGCGCCCATAATCCATTTCGGACCTTTTTTGGCTAATGGCGAGCCAGGAAAGACAAAAAATTTACGGTTACGGGCCCCTAAATACTCATTGTTTTCACCTTTGAAACCAACATGGCTCAACAATCCTGATAATATTGCACGATGTAATTGCTCGTAACTGGGCGCACTGTCATTAATACGCCATTTTAAATCATGCACGGCTTGTTTCAATTGTGTGTACAGATCTTGCCATTCACGTACGCGCAAATACGCGAGATATTCATCACGGCATTGCTTTTTAAATTGACTCGCAGATAATTCATATTTTTGATGTTTAACGTGATCCCATAATTTTACCCAACTTGCAAAATCAGAATCCTTATCGGCATAACGACGATGACACTCGTCTGCTGCTTGTTTTTTGTCAGAAGGTCGTTCGCGCGGATCTTGGATCGATAACCCCGCTGTGATCACTAATGCTTCGTGTAAACAGCCCAATTTATTCGCTTCAAAAACCATTCGAGCCAAACGAGGATCCAGTGGGATTTTAGCCAGATCTCGACCTAACGGAGTTAATACTAATTCATCTCGAGAATTTTTAACGGCTTGTAATTCTTCAAGCAATAAAAAACCGTCACGAATGTGTTTTTGATCCGGCGGCTGAATAAACGGAAAACCAGCAATATCGCCTAAACCAATGGCTAACATTTGCAAGATCACCGACGCGAGATTGGTTCGTAAAATCTCAGGATCGGTAAATTCAGGACGTTGAATAAAATCCATTTCATCATAAAGTCGAATACAAATACCCGGGCCGACACGACCACAACGTCCTTGACGCTGATTAGCACTGGCTTGCGATATAGGCTCTATCGGTAAACGTTGCACTTTGGTTCTGTAACTGTAACGGCTAATGCGGGCGGTACCGGGGTCGATAATATATCGGATCCCAGGCACGGTTAATGAAGTTTCAGCAACGTTTGTCGCTAATACAATGCGTCTACCGATATGACTTTTGAAGACTTTAGATTGTTCGCCATAAGAAAGGCGTGCATATAAAGGCAAAATTTCGGTATCACGGTATTGCTGTTTACGCAGTAAGTCAGTGGTATCGCGAATTTCACGCTCGCCGTTCATAAATATCAAAATGTCACCCGGACCTGCTTGTATCAGCTCATCAACGGCGGCAAAAATCCCGTCACTCACCTCAAAATCAGTCTCGGTATCGGTATCGGTATCGCGCACTAAAGGTCGATATCGAGTTTCAACCTCAAAGGCACGCCCAGAGACTTCAATAACCGGAGCATTGTTGAAGTGTTTTGAAAACCGGTCCACATCGATGGTAGCAGAAGTAATAATGACTTTTAAATCTGGACGCTTTTTCAATACCTGCTTCAAATACCCCAAAATGAAGTCGATGTTTAAGCTACGCTCATGCGCTTCATCAATAATAATCGCATCGTACTGGTTTAAAAATCGGTCAGAGGTGAGTTCAGCCAATAAAATACCGTCAGTCATCAGTTTAATATAACTGTTGTCACTCATGGCATCAGCAAAGCGGACTTTGAAGCCCACAATATCACCTAATGGGCTATTAAGTTCATCAGCAATACGGTTAGCCACGCTGCGGGCGGCAAGACGACGAGGTTGCGTATGACCAATTAAGCCTCGAGTCCCTAATCCCAGTTCAAGACAAATTTTAGGTAATTGAGTGGTTTTGCCTGATCCGGTTTCTCCCGCCACAATCACCACTTGGTTATTGGCAATGGCAGAGGCAATATCAACACGTTTTTGTGAAACAGGCAGCTCGGAGGGATAATCAATAACGGGTCTAGACTGCAAACGTTGTTGCACTTTTTTGTAAGCTTGCTGCGCTGCCGTGGTCAATTGAGCTAATGTTTGAGATTTTTTTTCAGACTCAGCTTCTTTATTGACACGAAACAAACGACGACGAATTTTAGCCGCGTCAGTTTGATAACAAAGATTAAGGTACGCTTTAGATAGAGGGTGAAGGTCCGAATTCAAATCTGATTCCCTTGCTTACATCGAAAAAAATCGATCCTAGCAAGGAAAACAGCATAATGGTATTGATTTTAACGATTGTTAAGCTGGAGATAAGTAACACTGCTGCATATAAATATTCATTGCCTTGAGCACATTGGTTCGATTAATGGTGCCAATGACTTTGCCACCGCTCAATACAGGGTATATCTTTGGTTTAGCCCCTAACATTTGTTCCGCTAATGCTAATATGCTGTCATCGGGTGCAACCGACAATACTGGGCTTTTCATGCAGTCTTTTACTGTACTGGTCATGTCGCAATGATAGCTACTTTTTAACATCACCGACAAACAATCCTGTTGAGACAAAAAACCCACTAACAGTCCTGCATGATCAATAACAGGTGCACCACTTTTGTTACTTTTGAGTAGTTTTTCAACCGCAATAGCCAATGACAGATCCGCGGTTAATAATACCGGATGCCTGTCCATATAATCTTTAATTTTTATCGAATCCATATCGCCCCCTAATGCACAATGACTTGCTACATGCTGAATAAAACTCGGCCATTGATATCATTTATCATAAATATAACAATTGAAGTTGAATCAACATGTCAGTACTGACTTGATTAAGTCTAGTCAATAATGGCGCACTGGAAAGGAAATAAAACCGATTGTATCAATCTATTCTATTAACAATGCTTAATTCAAACGGCGCAAACTTACTTGTCACGCCAAATCATAATTGTTGCAGCTTGGCCTTTGCTTCGTGTTGCACGGTACATACCTTGGGTATTAAATGGTGTAGCGATATTGCCTTGTTCGTCTATGGCGATAACACCACCCGTTCCGCCCGCCGAAATCAAGCGTTGATTAATGACTTCATCAGCGGCTTGAATAATCGATAACTGTTGGTATTTAACTTTCGCACAGATATCACCCGCCACCTTATAACGAATAAAATACTCACCGTGCCCTGTCGCGGATACCGCACATACGCCATTTTCAGCATAGGTTCCAGCGCCAATTACCGGGGAATCACCAATACGGCCAAAACGTTTTGCTGTCATGCCGCCGGTTGACGTCCCTGCAGCAAGATTACCTTGTTTATCAAGTGCTACAGCGCCTACCGTGCCGTATTTATAATTAGCGGGTAACTGTTCAACTGATGTTTGATAATCACCCCCGTTATTTCGCTCGGCCTCAATGATACTTGCCTTGGCATCCAGCAACTGCGCATAACGATGTGGAGTATCAAAATGACGGTTAGACACCAAACTAAATTGTTGTGTTAGCGCAAACTCTTCCGCCCCTTGTCCATAAAGCATCACATGGGGTGATTTATCCATCACCCTTCTCGCTAAATCAATCGGGTTTTTAATATGCTTAACCCCAGCAACGGCACCCGCATTCATAGTATTGCCATCCATTATAGAGGAATCCAGCTCGTGACCACCATCAAAGGTATAAACAGCACCGACCCCGGCATTAAATAATGGGCTATTTTCTAATACATTTATCGCAGCTTGAACCGCATCGAGACTGTCGCCACCTTTCTCTAACACTTTATATCCAGTATCCACTGCCTGCTTAAGTTTATCGCGAATGGCTTTCTCTTGCTTTGGACCTAAACTGGCTGCAGAAATAGTGCCCGCGCCACCATGGATCGCAATAGCAAACGATTTATCATCTTTAGCAAAACTGCTAATCGACGTTAAACTTAAACATAGCGCAATCGTTAAATATAATTTATTCATGTTAAGAAGTCCTTGAAGGTGGTTTTTCTTTGTAACCATTTCTGCTTGTAATTTCAATCATATCCTTGCGACTTTTATACTTTGTAGCGACAATAGACATCATCAATTTTGAAAAGTTAGCTTAATTTGTCGACAAAACGCCGTAATGTTAACCAGTTTTTATTACTTTTGCTGACCTTATTGATGTCAGGCTTGGTGCTGGCCGACAATAATTGGTTAACGGTTAAGGTTTCAGGGGTTAACAAAAAAATTGAACAGAATATTATTGCTCATTTAGGCTCCTTGCCAGATAACGAAGTGCAGCGTCGAGCCTTCTTATTCATCGTTGACGATAATACTCATAATGCACTTGAATCCATGGGCTATTACCACGGTATCTTAGAGATTGATGTAAAAGAAAACGAACATGGACCCTGGGAACTCAACCTCGAAATAACCCCTGGTGAGCCGGTGATTATTCAATGGGTAGATATTAATTTTCAAGGCGAAATGCTCCAAGACAATACCTTTGCACTCTGGCTAAACAGCCTAAAAATTAAGCCTGGTGATACCTTAAACCACGGGGTGTATGAATTAATTAAATCACAACTGGTGACGCTGGCTCTTGCAAGGGGTTACTTTGATGGACAATACACCAAAGCTGAAATCAACATAAACCGTGATGCCAATAGCGCCCAAATTAACTTACAGTTTGATTCGGGCAAACGCTACTTATTTGGTGATGTACACTTTGAGGGTAGTACCCTCAATGATGATATTGTTGAAGCCTTAATCCCTTTTGAAGATAACGCACCTTACGCCACGCAGCAATTAACTCAATTTAACCGCAATTTATTAGATACAGGTTACTTTGGTAATATTAAAGTATTGCCGAAGTTAAACAAGATTGATACTACCGTGGTCCCGCTTAAAGTGGAGTTAAGCCCACGTCCGAGTCATCTTATCGAGGTGGGTTTAGGGGCTGATATCGGCAACAGTACTGAAAAGAGCATTGATCCTCGAGTGCGGGTTACATGGCGCACGCCACAAATAAACCGCTATGGACATTCTCAAGCAACCAGCGCCGAATGGTCTCCTGAGCGGCCTAAAATCCTCACCACTTATACCATCCCATTATCACACCCTTTGGATGATCAGCTTAAAATAAAACTGGGCTTATTACTCGACACCTACGGGGTCACCCAAGATTATGATGCCAATAAGCGCCAATTTACGAATACTGGCCAGTTGGAGTCTAAAAAGTATTTAATCGGCTTAACACGGCAAAGGCGATCTAAAAGTAATTGGTTGCATGGTTATTCCATTGTATCGATCAGAGAGTTTTATACTCAACTCGATACAGATTATGACCCGCGTTTTTATTTACTGGGCTACAACCTCACCAAAACCGTTCGCGGTGATAATACACTCGACCCTAAGTCAGGTTTTCGTCAAACTTACAGTCTTGAATACGCCGATCCCTCCCTAGGTTCAACTATTCGTCTTGCCCGTTTAGAAGCCCGGTTTAAATGGATTGAGACCTTATTTGATAACCATCGTTTTGTCGCTCGAGTGGACTTAGGAGCCAATATTGCCAATGAAAATGATATTGATAATATCCCCCCTTCACTGCGTTATTTTGCTGGCGGCGATCAAAGTATACGGGGTTACAGTTATCAAGAATTAGGACCTTATATTGATTACACCAACAGCGAGGGTGGCTTATCACGACAAGTCGTTGGCGGGCGTTATTTAGCCATTGGCAGCCTAGAGTATCAATACTATTTAACCCCAACTTGGCGAGTCGCCACCTTTGTTGATGCCGGCAATGCTTTTGATACCCAGCAATTTGAACCCGTTGTCTCAGTTGGCGGTGGCGTACACTGGATATCGCCTATTGGTCCCATCAGAATGGATTTAGGTTTGGGCTTAACAGAGACCGAGACAGTCGCACGTTCATATCGTTTCCATTTAACCATGGGGACAGACTTATGATAGATAAACATGCCGAACAACAGACACAGCCTCAACCATCAAACGAACCAAGCAATAAAAAACCGGCTAAATCGAACAACCTATCAGCAAGGATTTGGCGCAGTATTAAGCTGTATACCCGTATACTAATCTATGTTCCTTTGGTATTACTGGTGCTGTTTGCTGTCATCTTAGGCACTCCAGTTGGCAGTAACATGGGGGTGGGGTTAGTCAACCAGTTCTTCAGTGATATCGACGTTGAATATGGCTCTGGCACACTCAATGGTGAGCTCACGCTAAACCACTTGTCATGGTCTATGTCAGGGATCAGCGTCGATGCTGATGATTTAACCTTGGGTTGGGTTCCTACATGCCTGATTAATCGACAACTGTGTATCACCAATCTCACCACATCGCGTATTGATGTCAAAATCATCACTGATGATATACCGGTATCGCCAGACACCAGCGAACAAGATCAAGTCAAAGATCCCTTTGCCGAAATTAAATTACCGATCAACATAACCCTTAATCATGCTCAATTAGCCCAAATGAATGTCGATGTCAATAACATGACATTTCATGCAGATAATTTAACCACTAACGCTATCTGGAATGACGCCGGCCTAGTGGTTGAATCACTGACGAGCCAAGGATTAATGGTCAATATTCCTGATCAGGCCAGCCCGACAAGCGCGAAAAAACAACCTCAAGAAGATAAACCATCGCAGAGTAAGGCGCCGCAGCAAACGGCTGACACCGGAGCCAGCTCATGGCCTCTGGCCAACTTACCCGCCGTATTTATGCCTTTCCCTATCAATGTTAAACAATTTAATGCCACCGACAGTCAGCTCAATATAGGTGAACGTCGTGACCATTTTAGCCATATTGCGTTAGCGGCTAGCTTTCGTCAGTTTCAGCTCGGGATAACCCAATTAGACATTCAACATGATGATGGTGATGTGAGTGTTATTGGTGATATTGCTTTACATGACAATTATCCACTGACACTAAAACTACTCGCCAATATCAAGAGCATTCCGCAAGTTCCAGGACTTAAACAGCAACAAATTCAACTTGATTTGACCCAAGATTTAAGCCGATTGAATATCAACGCCATCGCTAAAGGTGACACTCATTTTACGCTTGCTGCTGAAGTGGACCTCACCACCGCAGATCTTGATTACCAAGTCACGCTCACTGATGCCGCTTTACAATGGCCCCTGCAAAACCCGCAGTACACCGGCAATATCAGCCATTTTACCAGTCAAGGTAACCTTAAGGATCAAGTGGCGCGGTTTGAAGGACAGCTCACAACACCTTACCATCCTACTTTAACGATTATTGCTGATGTGGTTAATCGCCAACAAAAATTGACGGTCAATAAACTCAATGTACAATCCATTGCGGGTAATATCGATCTCACAGGACAGCTGTCTTACCAAGAGGCCCTCTCGTGGCAAGCAAATGTGCTTACCGACAATATTCAGTTGCAACACATTGATTATATTAATCAGCTCACCCCCATTAACAGTAAATTCAGTGGCCATTTTAACAGCAGTGGGATGATTGCCGATAAACAATGGCAAGTGGCTATTCAAGAGGCAAACTTAAGCGGGCAACTAAACGATTATCCATTAAATTTGCAGGGAAATATTTCGCTAAATCAAGCGTTAGCAATTAACGCAACTAATTTACAAGCAAATGCTCTTGGGGCTCAATTAGTCATCAATGGTCAAGCGGATAAAATCTGGAACATCGATGCCCAGCTGAGCGTGCCTGATGTTAGCCAGTGGTTAACGGGTGGCAGTGGAAATATTTTTGCTAAAATCGAGGTGACGGGTAATAGTAGCAATCCGATAGTCGATCTTAACGCTCAAATCAGTCAATTTAGTTACCAAGGCAGCAAAATAGACAGCCTTGATCTCCTCGCCAATTATCGCCCTTATGAGCAACATAGTTATAAAGTAGAACTGCATAATAACCTCGTTTGGGACAGTTATAAGCTCACTGATATCACCTTCATCAGTGAAGGCGATCAACATCAACAACAAAGCAAGTTAAGCACCCAAGGTGATGTGGCAATTAATACTCAAATTGTCAGTAGTAGTAATATTGACAAACAACAGTTCACTGCCACATTAACAGAGCTCAATATCAGTAATGAACTTGGACAATGGCAACAAGATAAGCAGATTACGATTAACTGGGATCAACTCAATAATAGTGGCAGTGTCAGTCGTTTTTGTTTAGTGCATCCGCATAATAAAATCTGTTTAGTCAACGAGGTTCATTTAGGCCATAGCGGTCAAGCCAATATTAATTTCACTGGTAATCCGGGTAAATTATTGGCGCCGATGTTATCTAAAAAAATCACTTGGGATGGTGAAGCGACCTTAACGAGTCAAGTAAATTGGGCCAAAGGCAAAAAGCCTACTGCCGAGGTTCAATTTACCTTGTTACCGGGTAACATTAAGTTAAGTCGAGACAAAAATAACACCATTAGCATCGACTATCAGCAACTGTTATTGCAAGTGTCTCTTGATGAAAAACAAATTATCAGTTCGTTAAATTTTGACTCCTTCGGCATCGCCAGTTGGCAAAGTCAATTGAGTGTCAATATCACCCCCGATCGCACCTTACAAGGTACTATTAATATCAAAGAACTGAATTTAGCGCCATTTGGTGAGTTTTTCCCTAGGCTGGCAACCTTAAACGGTCGATTATCCAGTCAGTTAACCTTATCAGGCACACTGCTGGATCCAACTGTATCGGGTAATATCAACTTAAGTGATGCTGCATTTGCCTTATCGGCTAACCCCACACTGATAGATAAACTCGACCTGTCTCTGGCACTAGAGGGTCATCAGGGGCGACTCAATGGACAATGGCACATGGGTGAGGGTCAGGCCACCGCCCAAGGTACCCTCGCTTGGCCACAAGGTCAATTTAGTGGTGATATTGATATTAAAGGCAGCAATTTAGCCATTATCCAACCTCCTATGGCGATTTTAAATGTCTCTCCTGATATTAATATGACCTTTAACGAGCAACAGTTCGCGATAAAAGGCAAGGTCAATGTGCCATCCGGACAAATTAAAATCATTCAATTAGCAGAAGGTGGCGTTGCAGTATCCAATGACGTGGTGTTTAACGATTCCGTTGCTGAACAAACGCTTAAAACCAGCCCTTACGCAGTGACCGCCGATCTGAATATCAGTGTCGGTAAAAATTTAACCATCGATGGTATGGGCCTGAAAGGCAAACTAGAAGGTGATCTGATATTACGACAGCAAGCTTTTAAGCCACCTATGCTATTTGGTGATATCAAAGTCAACAAAGGCTCTTATAAGTTTATGGGACAGACGTTGAGTATTAATACCGGAGAAGTGCAATTTGTTGGCCCAACAGAAGTGCCCAACCTCAATATTGAAGCGACCAGAGACATAAAAGACAGCAGTATTACCGCTGGCGTGCGGATCACAGGTACGCCTATGCGTCCGGTTGTCACCTTATTCTCTAACCCCGCTAAAGAGCAGGCCGAGGTGCTATCCTATATTTTGACGGGGAAAGGATTTACCAGTAGCACCAACCAACAAAGCAATTCATTAATGATGGGTGCTGCATTGAGTTTAGGCTCACAATTTGATGGTGGTGCAATAAACAGCGTTGGTAGTACAGCCACAGGCTTGATTGAAAAATTCGGTTTTTCCAATGTCCAACTTGATAGCAACGATGACGGTAAAGTCGCCGTCAGTGGCTATATTGGTGAAGATTTAATGGTTAAGTATGGTGTCGGGGTATTTAACCCAGGCTATGAAATGACCGTGCGTTATTATTTATTTTCACAACTGTACTTACAAAGTGTCTCTAGTACCTTAAGCCAGTCATTGGATATCTACTATAGTTTCGAAATAGACTAGCGATTATAGTTTCGAAATTGACTAGCGGCTAAATTTAGTTACAAAAAAAGCGCCCTTAGTTATATACAGTAACTTTTAGTGTGTATAATATGTATTAAGGCAGAGAAATCTGCCTTTTTTATTGATATTTTAATTCATAGGTATACAGTGTATTGCATGTTTAATGTGTATAGGTACTCAGAACTTGTCATCAGTAAAAGTAAGAGCGACTATTGTTGAAGATAACACGGGCATAAAAAGCCAACTACCAGTGTTGCTCACCGAGCAGGGAGAGTTGAGTGTTGTAACAGATTACCTTCTTAAAATGGAGGCGAGCGGTGTCAGTGCGTCCGTCATGAATCAATTCATTCAAGTTGTTTCTTTGCTTTTAGATTACATGGAGGCAAACAAGGACTTGTTCAGCGACCCAAAAATTCTCTTCCAGACCTTTGCTAAGCGTTTGTATAGCGGCACTATCGGAGAAGATGGACTCGATCCATCAGGTTTATATTGGATGCCAAGCTCAACAGAGCATGTCAATAAACACATCCATAGACTGACAGCGTTTACTGACTGGATTGCCAATAAACAAGGTACTGAGCCAATGAATCCCTTGAGGGATGCGACTCCGCATGAACAACGCTTAAATTATGCCGCATGGTTTCGTAAAAACCAGAATGATTTTCTTGGACATATCGAAGATAAGAGCATCAATAAAACCATTCGCAAAGCCAGAACAATGAAGGGCCGCACTGCGCTGACCAAGGCGGAAGACGATGCGATTGCCTTTCCAGAAAAACACTGGGAGTCATTCTTCAAAGACGGAATGGGTGGCGCAAAAGACCCACGAGTAGCACTAAGAGATAAGCTTATTCTTCTGCTGATGCACGGCGGTGGTCTTCGAGAAAGTGAAGCATTATTAATTTGGGTGACGGACGTGTTTGAAGACCCTTACAATCCTGATAATGCTGTGGTTCGGGTATACAACGAAGTTGATGGTAAAGCACCTGATGGCTGGCGCAGTCGAAGTGGGAAGCATACCAGAGCAGCCTATCTTAAAGAAGAATATGCCCGCATACCACGGATCAAAATGCAGGGTACATCGCGAATTGGTTGGAAAAACCGTGTTGTTGACCATCGTGATAATTACATCCAGGTACAATTTTTCCCAACGGACTATGGCAAGGTCTTTATATCACTGTGGAAGGACTACCAAAAGTACCGAGCCAGTATTGATTGTCACCACCCTTATGCGTTTATTTCATTTCACCACAGCGCCCTCGGCAACCCTTATAATCTAGGGGCTTTTCACGACAATTACGCAAATGGCTTAAAACGCATTGGCTTAGCGCCAAATAAAACAGAAGGGTTAGATCCGCATGGTCATCGACATAACTACGGCAGACGATTAGAGCGTTCTGGATTAAACCCTCTGGTGATACGTCGCTGTATGCACCATAAATCACTGGAGTCTCAAGTTCCCTACACAGGCAAAGGGCAGCAGGAAATCTCCGATGAACTTAACAAAGCCACGCTACAACTGGCAAATCCTGATTCCAAAGTTAAAGCACTGGATTGGAAAACACTGGTCGAACATGGCTTTGATGACATCGACCCACAAGGCTATTTCACAGGCAAGCATCCGAAATTACGAGGTAAATAATGGCTAGAACAAAAGGCAAAAAACGTGACGGACGTGCATCGGACTTAACGTTTAAATGGATGCTCACCACCCTTGGCCCTGAGTGGGAGCAATGGCAGGAATTAGCCGCCGAGTGGATGGCGACACAACATGCGGGAGTTAACGACAAGCGCAAGGCACTTAGCTTTTTCTTTGAGTCCTACCTATTGGAAAGAGCACCCTATTCAGCCGATGTAGCCCTTTTTTTTAAGGGATATAACGGTCATCTCTGCTCTACTGAAGAGTTAGAATCTAGGGTAAGAGAGACCGTTAATAACCCTCCTTCAATTTCAAAAGGTGTGAATTACCCCTGTGATTTCATTGATTACATTATTGAGCATCATTTATCTGAAGAGGATGATAATGGCAATTTAGTGCCAGTGGTTCAAAATCCGTTGAGCAAAATTAAGCGTCAAAGTTCACTCACTGAAACCGTGCGTAACCCACTGCCGTATAAATATATCGAAGACCTGCGCCAAATCCTATGCCCATTGCCAGACAAAGCTGAACTGGCAGTGATTGAGCAAAACCTACCGCAAGGCGAGTCGTTACTGCCTAGCTATCACTACCGCCACTTCAAGCATTGGGCGTGGGCGTGGGCGCAGGAGCAGTCGGGGCAAGGTAAAATGAGTGGAGACTGGTTCGAGGTTGAGCCTGAACTGATTGATAAAGCTGACCCCGATTGTGTGTGTCGCACTAAAGAAGTGACTAGAGATGGCAAAAGAATCACCCTCCACCAAATCTGGTCGCCCGTCAAAGCGATGCTCATCTTTATGAAGTTGCATCTGCCACTTCGCACCTATCAGGTGTCCATGTTAGACAGCGGTGAAGCCGATACGTGGCGCTATGAAAGCGGTCAATGGAAGTTAAACGACAAGCATGACTTTGCGCTCGGTAGCGAAAAACGCCCCTTTGGAAAAGGTATCTTTCGCCGCATCCATGACACCATGACAGGGCAATATTCAACAGGTTTGTATGTCAACACCAATAAAACCGCAGACCAGAATAAATCGGAACTAGAGCGCGGCTACATCATTCCTTGGCAAAACGAAGAGGTACTGTATTGGCTGGAAAAACTGCGAAACTGGCAGGAAAAATACAACCCAATAGTGAAACCGACTGACTGCACCACACTGCAAAGTAAGCATACTGGCCAAAAAAAATCACAAACCCAGTTAGAAAGCATGGGGGAAATTGCCTTTCTGTTTCGGGATGCGTCAGCGAAAGGGGAAGACAAATACAAACCATTTTATGGGGCAGTGACTCTGGCTCCTTTCTGGTATCGACTCTTGCTGACACTGGAAAACCAGCTCGCTGAGCAAGGTAATACGCTTGATAATGGTGAACGTCTCAAGCTGGTTGTGGATTATCCAGAAGGCACTTCAGAATACTCAAAGGCCGCCACGAACCACCCATTGCACAGCTTGCGTGTATCGCTGATAACAGCCTACTGCATGGATACCCAGTTACCGCTACCTGTTATATCTAAACTGCTGGCAGGCCACTCACGCATCCTAATGACCATATACTACAACAAAATCACCCCATCCGTGATGGCTGAAAAAATGAGTGAAGCCGAAGGGCAGCTTGAGGGTAAATCCCAGCAGTCAGTGCGCAACTTCTTAAAAGACGCCTCACTAGCGCAAATTCAGTGCAAGATGGTATATCACCAAGAAGACAGCATTCAGGCAGCGCTGGTTAACCGTAACCCCATCGGTTGGGAGGAGCGTTTATCTGGCTTATGTTTAGTCGGGGGTAATACCGTCAAATCCGATGAAGTCAGTACGCTCGGCGGATGTTGGAATGGTGGAGCGTTAATTAAAGATGCTAAATCTGCTGCTAATCGCATCTATGGCAGCGTACCGCACGGCCCTGAAAACTGTATTCGTTGTCGCTGGTTTATTACCGAAGCACGATACCTGCCAGAGCTTACTGCGCAGTCTAACCAACTCAGCTACAAGGCGCACCAAGCCGCCAACTTATCCGTTGAAATCGAAGGCGAGCTGGAAGCACTTAAAGACGAACGGTTCTTCTGTGAAGAGCAAGGTTCGCCCTTTACCAAGCATGATGAAATGCAGGTGCTGCAACGCCGCTATGAAAAGCAACAAGTGGAAGCTGATGAATACACTAAAGACTGGATAACAAGCGTTGGGCTAATCTTTAAAATCAATCGCATCGAAGAGAGTCGAAACAGCGATGACACCAAAGATAAGTTTATTGCTGTGGGGGATGAGCAAACTCTTCGCCATGCCTTAAGGTTTGTTGAAACGGACTCTGAATTATTGCATCTATCACTGCTATGTGACGATGCTGAATTCTATCCTGACTTGCAAGATGAATTGCGTAAAACGCCTGCTATTGAAAAACGCTCTCGCCAACTCAGCCGTGTGCTGATGAAAAAAGGCTTTGAGCCTATCTTTATGGAAATGGATGAAAAACAACAGCTAATCGCTGGCAATGCCATGCTACGCCAAATGGCAAAGATAGCCGACCCCGACAACAAAATGGAAGGTTACCGCAAAGTGGCTAATTACATCGAAGCGGGTGAATACCTATCTGACAATAAACTATTTAGCGCAGGTATGAACGCACTGTCAGATAAAGCCTTACGCTTAGAAAGTTTCACCCAACCCGCACTATTGGAGAAATAGCATGGAGCTGAATATAGACGTCATTCTTGAGGATTTAAAAGACGGTAAAGTGCCGAGAACCAAACAAAACTTAGATACGCTTAATACTATCCTAAAAGCGTATGCCGAATCAGGGCAAAAGGACTTCTCCATTACGCAGATTGGACGAATATCGGCAGCCGAATCTGGCCCAGGTTACGAAGCACTTAGAGCGACCCGTAACACGCACTATCGCACCTTGATTGAGGCATGGGCGCAAAAGTGCAAGACAAATACCAAGAAACCATTGGTGGCGCATGCTCGCTCAAAGTCCGTACCCGTTGATAATAAATTGCTAGAGCGTATCCCTGACCCTGCCGTTCGCGCTTTGTTTGGGCAAATCATTGCAGAGCGAAACCGCTACCGTAAAGAAGTAAACCTGCTTAAGCAACACGCCAACATCACCATTGATAAGCGACCTGTTCGTCAGTTTGATGCCAGCACAGAGTCAAGCATTGAAGTGCTACCTTCACTTTCTGGCGTGTTTACTGAATCAGAGAAAAAGGCACTGACTTATGCCATCTCCGATGAGTGTATGAACAAGAACGACTGGCAAACAACGCAGGCAGGCCAAGTGAAAGATATGGAGTTCAACACAGAAATATTCCCTCGTGGCTTTGTGACTGGTTTGCGAAAGCTACTTAGTGAGGTTGACGACTAATGGCAAATGGGCAGCAAAAAGCACAACAAAACCTTGATGCGTTTCTGGAGTGGTCGGCAACCCAAAAGGATGATGACTACAAGCAGATTGCTTTTAGAGGGCAGCTCAGTCGCACTGAAGTAGCCAAGGCCGTTGGCTGTGGTAAATCTGCTCTCAATCAGAATCCTGATTTACGAAAAGCCTTAAAACAATTGGAAGATAACCTTCGCGACAAAGGCGTGCTGCCACCACTGAGCGACACCGCAAAAAAAGAAACTGATAAGCCTAAACAATACGATAATACGGCGAATCGCAAGGCGCTTGATTCAAAACGCTTATCAGCACTGGAGGCTGAAAACATTGAATTAAAAACCAAAGTGAAAGAGCTTGAATGTAAACTTGAGCGCTTTGGTGAATTATCAGAAACCTTGTCAGAAATGGGGTTCATGCCTCGATGAATGCTACCTTACACGAAGACCAATTGCGCGTCACCAGTATCCCCTATGCCTCATCAAAGATGGTGATATTCAGCGGTACACCGCTAAAGAAAAACTCATACAGAGCCAACAGTGGTAAATACTACGTCACGATAAAGACAGATCCTAATTCATTGCCTGCTCAACCCGCTATTGGTCAGTATTGGTCAGTCAAAGGAAATCGACAAATCCAAAACATAGACATGGGCGATTACGTTATGCAGCAGCATACCTTTGAGTCACCTGAGTATGTTGAATGTAGTTTGCCAGAAATAGGCGAACAATTGATCCGATTCATCGCTAAGGAAGCTGCCTTTAAAGGTATTGGTGAAAGCAAAGCAAGGGCGCTCTGGGAGCTTTTAGGTAAGAATTTTCATGCAACCTTGAGAAAAGATACGCCAGAGTCAAGAGAGCGGCTTAGAAGTGTTCTGAGCGAAGATTCCATTATCTCATTGTTTGAGGGATATTCTAAATACAAGAATCTAGGCTACTGCAATTGGATGTCTGAACACAAGATACCTGCCAGTGTTCAGCAGCGTTTGCTGAAGTATCACACTGAGAAATCCATTGAAGCAATTAAACATAATCCTTATGTGCTAATTGGTTTCGGCATGAGTTTTACAGAGGTGGATTCTATTTCTCAAGCGAAGCTTGAGGCCACAACAAATGATGACAGACGATTGAGTGCAGCGCTTGAAATAGCGATACGCAAAGAGATTGAGAAAGGCCATACCTACACGATACAAGCTGATTTACGCACTTATTTAACCAAATTACTCAAGGACAAAGAACTGGTCGCCAAAGCGTTTAAGGCAGGACATGACAAAGCTCAGTATTTATTAAATCACACAGCAGGCACATACCATCCAACAGCTCAGTTATTGATGGAAAATGTCGTTGCCAAACGACTCAATGTGCTTGCCAGTCAAAATAACTTGTATGACGAGTATGCAAATTCTGCATATTGCTCTGCGGTTAGTGAATTACCTTATGAACTCACAAAGAAGCAAATCGAGGCGGTCACTACATGCCTAGATAACGCAGTAAGCTGTATTACAGGTGGTGCTGGCACAGGAAAAACAACTGTGCTTAGAACGGCATTGCGTGCCTATAATTCAATGGGATTTGAAATACATGCAGTAGCCTTAAGTGGTCGTGCGGCCATGCGCTTGCATGAGTCAATTGGTTTTATCACTTCAACGATTGCAAAGTTACTGCGAAATGAACCTATTGATTCAGATAAACAAAAACATCTGCTCGTTATTGATGAAGCCAGCATGATTGATTTGCCGACCATGTACCGCCTGGTCAACCATATTCATCCATCTGTTCGTATTATCTTTACTGGCGACCCAGACCAGTTACCGCCTATAGGTTGCGGCAAGGTACTTGCCGATATCGTTCTGTCTAAAGCTATTGCTAACACCATGCTAGATATCGTTAAGCGTCAGGAAGGTTCAACGGGCATTCCCGAATACTCCAAGCTCATTAATCAAGGCATCGTACCTGAGAAACTAAGTACAGGCGCTATTCACTTCCACGAAACGACAAAGAGCGACATTGCTCAAGCCTGTTGTGACTTGTATCAGCAATCACCTGAAAACAGTCGTGTTATGGCACCGACCAAAGCACTCGTTGCTGATATTAATAAACTAACTCAAGAAGCCGTCAACCCTAATGGAAATAGACTTGAGTTCGAAATGCACGGTGAGAGATTCTTTCAAAACCTCAGATTGAATGATGCGATTCTATTTACGCAAAATCACTATGATAAAGGCATTCAGAACGGCTCGCTTGGTGTCCTCACAAGTGTTGATGCATCTGGAGAGGGTTATGGTGAAGTGACACTCGATACTGGTGATAAGATTGAAGTTACTCAAGCAGTGCTTGATTGTATGGAGTTGGGTTATGCGATAACTCTCCACAAAGCACAAGGATCTCAGTTCCCACGCATTATCATTGCTTTGCAGAAAGGTAGAATCGTTGACAGAGCATGGCTTTATACCGCTATCACTAGAGCTGAGCATGAAATCCACATTGTTGGGACAGAAGATGATTTTAAAGCCATTAGTGAGGCTCCTAGCCATTCTCATAGGCGTAATAGCTATCTTGCTGAGCTTTTAAAAGGATGAAAATAAAATTTGTTACATTGGGGAGTGACTACGGGTTCAAGCGGAGATAAGTTGTGTGTTAACGCGAAGCGTTATCCATATCTTATTCTGCGTTCTTGCGTAGCAAGATGTGCCTGTAGTTGAGCGACCATAAAAAAGCCCGTTGGTGAGTGCAATAATTGCGTACTCACAATAATTGCGTACTCATTTGCAACACACTTCGGGACAGAAGCTTGTTAGATTCTCAGCTCTAATCTGTGGGTTTCGGATTAATATTTCTATGGATTAATGCCCAATTAACAGGCAAAAAATTGTTGGCTAAAATGGCGACGAAAGATCAAAAGCCAACTGTTTTTTGTCCTTGTTTAATTTCTTGTTATATTTCAATTCGATCACCATGACTTGGTGGCGTCGATGTTACTGTAAATACTAAATCAATTTCGTGTTGGTTGCTTAATTGGTGCTTTGAACCTGCAAGAATGTGAATTCCCTCATTTTGCTTAACTGTGAAGATTTCCCCCTCAAGTTCCATACTTGCAATACCGGACAGTATAAAAAAGAATTGCTCTGCTTTAGTATGAAAATGACGAGCCTCGGAACAACCAAAGGGAACTCTTTCTTGGATTACACTTAGGCTTTCAGATTTTACAAGGTGCCAACCATCACATTGGTTTCCCCAAGTATAATGTTCCGCTGATCGATTGCTAATTACTGCCAAGAGTGCTCCTTAAGACATAATTTTTGCGCATGCGCGTTTTCCTCATTAGGCCAGTAAAAACGCGCATAGTTAACTATTTGTATTGCATAGAACTTATCAGCTTTCCTTCAAATATACCATCAGGAAAAGCGCGCATGCGCGTTTTCCAAACCTATTATCTAAGCTCCGTATTACATAAGCGATTAATTTTAAATAATTTTATATTTTGGCTGTTGAAATAACGCGCATGTGAATTGGCTTAAAGACGCTCAAAACCAATTAAGTTTAAATATGACTGTATACCTATCCTATTTCGCTCACTCATGATGAAGAGCTAAACCTTGGTTAATAGATAAGAATTTGTAGGCCAACTCATTCATAAGATTACGATTTACTAAACTAGTACTAGCAAGCTTTGGGGCAAAGACGTGTTTCAAGGTGGCCTAGTGAATGACCGTAAATTGCACAGAATTACTAAATCTCTACTACGTTCTGCCCCTGATAATGTTAAAATCTCCGCATCAAAATTACCGAGAAACTCAATGTTTATCCATCATGTTAACGGCATCGACTGGCTAGTGATCACAGCTTTTGAAGAACTGAAAACTATGTTTATCGAAGAAGCCGGTACGATACCCTCTTGCTTCTCTACCGCCAGCGAATTGAACCTGGTTGATCAAGCAAAGCGAACTTATAGATATTTGCCTACTCTCAGCGGCGTAATCACCGATATCGGCACATATCAAAGACAGGGTAACGAAGAAGATTTGAACCCACAGCTTGCCTGCTTAGTTGAGGGACGTGGTCGGGTATTTATCTATCACGGCGGCTTTGTAGCTTTTGTGGATGACGAGCAAACCTTTATTACCCGAATAGACTGAAAATTATTCAGTAAGTTGAAATTGGCGAATTGGCATCCCTAGCAAGGAATGGGGCAAAAGTGAGCTAGAGGTTTTGCTTTATCAGGTAGTGTAAACTCCTACCAAGATGGAGCGCACGGCGACCGACATTGCGTTGCATAAAAAAATGTACACACCATTATACATAGTGTGTACATCATTGTTGTTTTAGCTAAGCCTTGTCATATCTAGCCATTCACTCACTCACACGCGAATAAACATAGTTTCTACTGTATACTCCAATTGGCGCTTTTTTTCAAATCAGCAATTAAACAAACATGAAGTCAATGTGTTCAATCAATGGCTTGAATACATGACGTTGAATAGCCTTTACACGGACAATAACTTCTTTACCTTCTAAAGCGATGGTTAAATCAGTTGTGTAAAAGTCTTCATTAACTTGGATGTTAATGATGTCTTTGTGTGCAAAATTGATTGAAATAGGCTCTTTACCTGGACCATAAATTACTGCAGGAACTTGACCAGTATGGCGTAGGCGGCGGCTCGAACCTTTCCCGATTTTTGTGCGGGTTACTGCGTTGATTGTGTAAGACATAAGTCACTCACTTAATAATTAATAAAGCATGAAGGCGTCATCATTTTCGACCAACGATGACTCAAATAAAGCGCGCGCACTTTACCATAGTCACCCACAACCCACAAGCAGATATACCAATCCTATTAAATATGTGATATTTCAGCGGGAGTTCAAAGTGCTGTAGGCAAGGCAGATGATTGAAACGAATAGTGATGCTCGGTAACAAGCTCCTGCGTTACTCTACCTCCAGCATCTGACCGCCATGGAGGGTGGGAATGTCTTATTTTGAAAGCATCTAACGAAGCATAAAGTACTTTGAAACCCGCCAGAATGGAGTCTCTCAGGTATTCCACTTCTGTGTTGCATCGATTTAAAAGGGAACAACCATTTCTACATCAATGCGCCTTGAATTGAAAAACCTGAGAGACTCTGAACTGACCAGATATTTAATGAGATTGGTATTAATTAACCCCAACGTCTCACCGGGCCGCAATCAAGATGTACAAAACCATCTCGGGGGTAAAACCCCACTCCGCCGAGCTTTAGCGATACAGCAGCATCGCGCAACTGTTTAGTCGTCACACCGGGTAAAGCAATATCCATCGCCATCCCTTTCATGTGGAAACTTTTCTTGGCAACACCATTACTTCGTGATGCGAGCATTTGATTCGTTTTTGGTGAGCGATAAGCCGAGATAACATGGATTTCAGCATGGTTATCTAATGTAGCTTGTAATTTATACAAATATTCAAATAATCTTTTATCCATCGGCGCGACTAGATTTTGGCGATGATCACGTAAAACTTGATTAAATTCAGTCAATTTATCAGATTGATATTGACCATCAACCCAAAAACTTCCTTGACTTCGTTCACCCGTATGGAGGTTATAAAAACCTAAATCTTTAACACCATGAGTTGAACGACTTGCTTGAGCGGTATTAGGTAACAGAGTTACCACTGCGGCACCACTTAAGCCTAATAATAACTGCCGACGAGTTAGGCACTCTACTGTCATTTACACACCACTATAAGGTACATCTGCGTGAGTTAACCATGCTAGTAAACACAGTTTATGTCTAATTAATGTCTCTATAATTTAATACTGAGAATTGAACATTGAACATTGAACATTGTTGATTTTTTACTCAACTAGTGAACAAATTAAACACTAATAAAGATAATTGCAAGTTTAGTCATTTTATTTTGCACATTAAATATGCAAATAAAGGAGGATCTCTGAGATAGGTCAATGTCTTAACATAGTGATTAACTTTGTTTCATTATTTTAGCGCGATCACGTTATGGGAAACATAGCCTATTGGCCAGGTAAACTCGCAGCATCAACGGAATCAATATGATAAATATCATCCCGATACTGAGCCACACGATCATTATCAATCCAAGCTCGCCAGTAGACCAAATGCACAGGTAAGCTTGTAGACAGTGCAAACCACTGTGTTTTATGGTAATTAAGTTGCATTCGGTTCCACGTGTGCTTATCGATGATTAAATGCTGCGCGAACCAATCGGCTAATTGCTGTGCTTTTTCAATCCGCACACACCCCGATGACAAGGCCCGTTGAGATTGTCGATACAACTCTGGATTAGGCGTGTCATGTAAATACACATCAAGATCATTTTTAAAGTGGAATTTATAGCGCCCTAGTGAATTCAATGCCCCAGGACGTTGTATTACCCGATAAGGAAACCGCCCTACGGCAGAGTCTTGCCATTGCTGGACACTTTTTATAACCCGATGACCTTCATAATCAAACACGTCAAACTGTTTGTCAGCTAAATAATGACCATCTTTGTGAATTTTAGGCAACACATCTTGGCGTAATAACCGCCTCGGTACTGTCCAAGTGGGATTAAGCACAACATTTGAAATATTACTCTGCATCACTGGCGTTTGCCGATATGACTTGCCCACAATTACTTTTGATTGCAGCACCACTTGATTATTTTCGACTAACACCATGTTAAAACTAGGAATATTGATCAATAAATAAGGTTGAGATAATTGACTTAAATATGCCGTTTTTGCCACAAAACTTTTTGCCAACAAGCGGGCACGCTGCAATGGGGTTATATTCAACCAGAACAAGGTCTTTGGCCCGATAACCGCATCAGGCGTTAAGCCATGTCGGACTTGAAATCCCTTGACGCTTTGCGCTAACGCTTCCTTATAGACCACTTCATCAGCCGCAGGCTCAACAGCGTCACCTAATAAGTATAATCGCTGCCTAATCTGTTTAATGCTTTGATGATCATCGCCTAAGCGTAACAAGCCACCGGGTTCAATCGCTGGCCAAGCTTGTGTTTGTGATAACAAAATGAGTTTACGCAGGTAATTGACAACCCAAAGGTAATCATCCACTTTAGGTTCTAAGCTAATGTTCTTCTCAACAATACTGACACCAGAGCTCAGTTGATCAAAAGGTAATGGCACACTTTTTTGATGCCAAAAATCGGCGACAGATAACTGAATAACATCAATAGACTCTAATGGTATATATGTTGTCCCCGCTTGTAGCATGGTCAAATACTGCTCACGCTCTAGGGTCGGTTCAGCAAGGTGCTGAAGTAAAAGGTGTTGAGATAAGCGGTCAAATTCACTTAGTGCACTCGGTGACAAAAATACCGACATAAACAACAGTAGCCATGCCACCCGCTTATCGCCCCACGCTACACTAAATCGACTGCCCATGCTCTTTCCCTACCATAGCGGTATATACTTTCATGTTTACCCTAACCCATAACCCTTCTCGCAAAAGTCGATTCAATCTGCTGAACAAAGCGACACTACGGGCATCGATTATAACTCAATATAAGTTTATAACCCCGCTCGCCATCCATTCCAACCATGCTTAATCCTCATGGCGACACTTATATCTCAACATATCGAGGCAACTAAACCGATTGGCGACATGACTGTATCTAACTTAATCACTTAATCACTTAATCACTTAATCACTTAATCACTTAATCACTTAAATCTGGCTTAATCACTTAGCGTTCGATTAAAGCAAATATTTGCACCAGGCATTTCAGTATGGCAAATGTTGAACGGCATTGAATAATAGATACATCTAAGCAACAAAACTTAATACCAAAGCGCTACCTTAGTGTACATCTATCAAGCAACATCATAAAAAATAACCAATTAGAACGCGATAGTCATCAAGATGCTAGGAAGGTTAATCCTGAGTTGCTATAAGGGACGTTAGTGTACTTAAGTCAGAATTCAGATAATAACGGTGAGACTCTTATGAATAAAAAACAACTCGTTCAATCTATGGCCCTAAAGTTAGCCATCCCACAGAATCAAGTTAAGCCACAATTAGAGCAAATTTTAGCGATCATTCATCAAGGGCTTAATGAAGGAGAGAAGATTTATATTCCTCAATTTGGTACATTTGAATTGCGTTTTTACTTGCCAAAATTAGGTCGTAACCCACAAACAGGTGAGACCATAGAGATTGACGGATTTAATCAACCCAGCTTTAAAGCATCACCGGCATTAAAAACCTTAATCAACAATTAAGCTAACACTCCCCATTAACCCGAGGAGAACAATACATTAGGCGGAGCGGTTATGGCATTAACTCAGATTACATTTTTTGAACGATTTGTAGCCAGCATTCTGGCCCAGACTAAAACCATCACCCTTCGTAATAATCGAGAAGCTGACTTTATCGTCGGCCAAATCATTCCGGTGTCGACTTATGAAACCAATCGTCAATTTGCCACTATTCGCATCGACCGCATTACACCAGTCATGTTTCACCAGCTTAGTGATCACCACGCCAAGCAAGAAAACATGAACTTAGCCGAATTGACCCAGATCATTAGTGAAATATACCCCAATACACAACAACTGTACGAAATCAGCTTTAGCTTAATCAAGCATAGCAAGGAATAACCGCCGAGATACGAGAACGCTGGACTGCTAGAAACGATAACAACAGCCTCTAGGCTCCCACCGCTTGTACCGCTATTATCGCTCTTCCCGCTTCTATCTCTGTTATCGTTGTTATCGCCCTTCCCGCTCTAGCTTTTATAGCAGCGCAGCGATCTAGCAGGACGCAGTCCGCCCTAGCACCTAGGCTGTTTATCGTTGTTATCTCTGTTATCTCTCTTCCCGCTGTTATAGCTCTTCCCGCTCTAGCTTTTATAGCAGCGCAGCGATCTAGCAGGACGAAGTCCGCCCTAGCATCTAGGCTGTTATAGCTCTCACCACTCCCACCATGTTCATTCTCAAATTTCAGACGTAAAAAAGCCCCAACTAATGTTGAGGCTTTTTTACACCACTCTCTATTGCTAGAGATTATAATGGTACCCGAGGCCAGACTTGAACTTGTGCGCCTGATGTTCAACAAGAGCGCGAGGGATTTTATCTTTGACCTTGCTCTTCAGCCTAAATTTCAGACGTAAAAAAGCCCCAACTAATGTTGAGGCTTTTTTACACCACTCTCTATTGCTAGAGATTATAATGGTACCCGAGGCCAGACTTGAACTGGCACGCTTATTCAGCGAGGGATTTTAAATCCCTTGTGTCTACCGATTCCACCACTCGGGCAAACTGAGTGTGTTTTGATAAAAACTATCAACTCACTTAATTCGTATTTGCATAAGATAAACTGAGCAGCTTTCGCGTCCTGCTTAACTTGGTCCACACTTTACTGATTTTTTTTGACCAAGCAACTAAAATATTCATCACATCGAACTGAACGCTTCAAAAAACGCCAATCCGATGTAAAATACAACAAAACAAGATGCTTAGCACAAAAAATGATTAATTAGCTCTCACTGGGGTTAATCCTTTACTGCGATTGGTTACGGCTTCGTCAATTTCAAAACCCGCTTCGCGCCACACTTGTGCTTCATCAACATTAAACGATTCTTTGGCCCAAATGGTCGCGGTGTCTACATCGAAGTTGGCTTTTATCCAAGCATCAGATCCTGCAGGGTCAAAACCTCTTACGCGCCAATTTTGCGCTTGGGTTGGATCAAAGCCTATCGCTTTCCATTGGCTGATCTCACGTTCAGACATGCCTTGCCAGCTAGGGGCTGATGCGCACGCTACCAATAACGATACCAATAAGCCTAACAATAATTTTTTCATACAGTCCTAATAATCAATGTAAATGCTGTTACATACATCGTCGAATAACAGCACAATAAGTCGTGAATTTTGAGGATCATATCTGAGAAAAAACTTTTGACAAGTAGGCGGGCAATAATTAATTTTCATCGAAAAAAAATAACAAAAAAGGCCGCATCCGCGACCTTCTATAAAGTAACCTAAATCAAAATATTAGCTACGCTGACGAGTGGGTTTTCCGTGATTACCAACCACTTTGTGCTTATGCACTGCACGGCGAATTTTCGCGCTTTTAACTTTAGCACGCGCAACACTGTGTTTGTCTGTACCTAACAATGAACGGGTTTCCAGTTCTAAACCTGCAAGTTGACGTAAGTAGTTTACTTGGTCAAGAGTCAACTCAATCCAGCCACCACGTGGCAAGGTCTTCGGTAATTCAACCATGCCATAGCGCACACGGATCAAACGACTGACTTGCACGTCTTGCGATTCCCACAAACGACGGACTTCACGATTACGTCCCTCACCAATGGTGACATGCCACCATTGATTTATGCCTTCGCCGCCCGCGGCTCTAATGGTATCAAACTTCGCCGGACCATCTTCTAAGGTCACGCCTGTACGTAAACGCTGTACTGCGGCTTCTGGTACTTCACCAAAGGTACGCACAGCGTACTCACGCTCTAATTTATTCGAAGGATGCATTAAACGGTTAGCTAATTCACCATCACAGGTAAACAATAGTAACCCTGAAGTATTAATATCTAAACGCCCGACCGCAACCCAGCGCGCATCACGCACTTTAGGTAAACGTTCAAACACTGTAGTACGGCCTTCAGGATCTTTGCGCGAACAAATTTCACCTTCAGGTTTATGGTATGCCAGTACACGACAAACAATGTCGTCAGCTGATTTTAATGAAATAGCTCGGCCATCGATACGCACTTTGGCATCCACCTCAACACGATCACCTAAACCAGAAATTTCACCGTCAACACTAACTCGGCCTGCAGCAATCCATGCCTCCATCTCACGACGGGAGCCATGGCCTGCACGGGCCAAGACTTTCTGCAATTTTTCACTCATTAGCGGACTCTTTAAAGGATTAAACATGTAAAACAAGATGTTAATAACTCTTGTTCCATTATCTTTTTAGGATTGTACCCGCCAGATGCGCATACAATTAGAAAAGTGCGTCATTATACTCTGAATGGCGCCGGTGAGCAAAAAATACCAGCCTTTGCCAAGTATCTCAGCCACACCGACTCAAAATGGCTCCCTGGCATGACTCAAAAACGCTGCTGATATTCCACCAGCAGCGTAGCTAAGTCACTCCAACTGAGTCATGTTGGCGCTAACGACTCACGTTGATGGTAAACATAAGGCTATACATTACAGGCAACACCACTAAGGTTAATAGCGAAGCAAAGCCTAAACCGAAAATGATGGTGATCGCCATAGAGCCGAAAAAGGCATCACTGATTAATGGGATCATCCCCAACATAGTGGTAATCGCCGCCATCATCACCGGACGAACACGGCTCACACATGAATCAACCAGTGCAAATCCAGCTTCTTTACCTTCTGCAAGTTCAAGGTTTATTTGATCCACCAACACGATACCGTTTTTAATCACCATTCCAGAAAGGCTCAACAACCCAAGTAACGCCATAAAACTAAACGGCGCATCAAATATCAATAAGCCCGCTGATACGCCAATAAGCGCTAATGGTACGGTAAACCAAATCACCAATGGCTGCCTAATGGAATTGAACAGAAACACTGTGATTAAAAACATCGCTAAATAGCCCAATGGGATCGAGCTAAAGACTGCAGTTTGTGCCTCACCCGCCGTTTCAAACTCGCCGCCCCATTCTAAACGATATCCGGCAGGCAGCTTAATCGCTTCGACTTTACCTCGGACTTTTTTGTGCACCGAGTCTGCCGTCTCGTTAGACCCCAATTTAGGGTCTGCCAGTACTGCCAGCATACGCATTCGATCACGGCGCATAATTAACGGGTTTTCCCATTCAATACTAAACTCACTAACCACTTGTGTTATTGGTACAAACGTATTGTTTTCGGTACTCCATATTTGCATTTTCCACAAGCTATCAGCTTGAAGCCGCTCTGCTGCCGGAGCCCGTGCAACAATGGGTAATAGGTGACTGGTTTCACGATATAAACCAATTGTTTTGCCACTAAAATTCATCAATAAAGCGTTATCTAAATCTTGCTTACTGATCCCAGTTGCACGGGCTTGAGCATTTTGAAGTTGCGGACGGATCACCGGAACCTGGTTACGCCAATCATGGCGAATACCATCCATTGTGGGCTCATCTCTAAAGATGGTTTCTACTTGTGCGGCTAAATGACGCAGCACTTGAGGATCTTCGCCGTAAAAACGCGCTTCAATTTTGGCCGCGGGTGACGGCCCATTTTCCATATTTTTTAACCGATATTGTGCCTGTGGGAAATGACTGTTTAACAACACTTTCAATTGCGGCATATAAGCCTTAACCGCCGCTAAATCACGCATTTCCACAATAAACTGGGCAAAGGCAGGATAGCCTTTTTCAGGTTGATAAGGTAAGACGAACCGCTGTGCGCCTTGACCGATAACCGTCGTCAAATGTACTAAACCAGCATCATTTTGCTCGTTTTCTTGCAACAGTTTTGCCTCTATTCCCATCGTAAAGCGTTCTGTGGCTTTGATATCCGTCCCTTCTGGCATCCACACATCGACAAAAAAGATCGGCGTATTGGATGCGGGGAAGAACACATTTTTAATGTGGCCAAAACCAATCACAGCAGTGACTAGCATAGCCAACACCACTGACAAGCTCAGCAACCGAAAACGCAGGACAAAGTATAATAAACTGCGATATGTGATGAACAACCAGCCCTTATAAGGATCCGTTTGTTCATCTTGTGGCGAAGCCTCTTTAAACAACAAATTACAGAAAAAGGGGGTTAAGGTCATTGCCGTAATCCAACTGATGAATAACGAAATCATCAGAACCTGAAATAATGATCGGCAAAACTCACCAGCAGCATTTTGTGATAAGCCTATAGGCGCAAAAGCGATAATGGCTATCACGGTCGCACCGAGTAAAGGCCACTGAGTTTGTGACACAATTTGTTTCGCGGCCTCAAGGCGAGTGTTACCGCGATGCAAGCCAATCAAAATGCCTTCAGTCACCACTATGGCGTTATCGACCAACATGCCTAACGCTATAATAAGCGCACCGAGGGAAATTAACTGCAGTTCAATGTTTAATACCTTCATGGCAATAAAGGTACCCAGAATGGTCAATAGCAAGATCAATCCAATTAACAATCCTGATCTGAGGCCCATAAACAACAATAAAACCGCGATCACAATCGCGACAGATTCAAGCAGATTAATTAAGAAACTTCTAACTGTGTTATCTACGGCTACGCTTTGATTATATACAGTATCAAGACTCATCCCTAACGGCCGTTGTGCCTCAAGCTCAACCAAACGATCGCTAACACGTTGACCGACATCAACGACGTTTACACCACTTGAAAAAGCAATACCCAAAGATAACGCGGCCTCACCCCCATTGTGATACAGCACATTGGGGGTGTCTTCATCGTCTTTTTGGATATTCGCGATATCACCTAAATAGATAAGCTCAGTGCTACCCGGTGAACTAACGACTAAATGAGATAATTCGGCGACTGAACTAAACTCACCGGTGGGATGCAAACGGATACGATTAGCACCAATGATAATACTGCCCGCATTGGATACCACATTTTGATTGTTCACCAGTCCATAGATGTAGCTTTGATCTAACCCTAAGGCAGACAGTTTTTGCTGCGAAATTTCAATCACGACTTGCTCGGTCACATCGCCAGCCACCGAGACCTTTTTAACCCCAGGCACCAGTACCAATTCACGCCGCAAGTAATCTGAATAATTGGTCAGTTCTCGGTTACTAAAATCATTACCCGATAAATTGAGTAGAATGCCGTAAACATCACCAAAGTCATCAATCACTTGTGGTGTTTCGGTTCCGGGTGGCAAACGGCCCTTAGTATCGTTGACTTTTCGACGCACCTCATCCCACACTTGAGGTAAGCGGTACTTGTCATAGCTGTCGTTAATCTCAACTTGGATTTGTGATAATCCAGCGCTATTTATCGAGGTAATATGTTTAATGCCATCAAGCTGCTGCAAGGCATCTTCAAGCGGCAAAGTGACTTCTTCTTCAACTTGCTCTGGTGATGCGCCAGGATAAGCGGTGATCACCAAGGCTTGTTTAATGGTAAATTCAGGAAATTCTAATTGTCCCAGTCCGGTAAAGGCGACGCTGCCGCCAATAAGCAGCAAAAAAACAAACATCCAGCTAATCACTTTGTGATGAATGGAATACTCAGCAACATTCATCAACTACACTCCTCGTTGCCAGTGTAACGGCTTCACTTTCATGCCTTCAGACAATTGCGACAAGCCTGCAGCAACAATTAAATCGCCTTTTTTTAAACCGGTTAACACTTCAATACCTTGGTTACTCACTTTACCGAGCGTCACGGTGACAGGGATTATTTCATTATTATCATCTTGATATCGCCACACTTTAACTAGCCCGTTTTGATCTTGCTTGTCTAAGGCAGCAATAGGTACCACAGCGGTAAACCCCTGTTGCGGGTGCTTTGCCGTTACTAAGGTCAATTCAGCACTCATACCTGGCAGCAATTGCACATTATCGGGCTGCGGTAATGAAAACACCACTTCATAAGCTTGCGTGCCAGGCGTCACTTGGGTTGAGTATTCTTTAAACTTGGCATCAAACGCCCTATCATCTAGGGCACTAAAGCGCACAGAAGCATGCAAACCTTGGGCAATGTCGTGAGTTAACCCCGCGACCATGGCTTCAGGCATTTGAATACTGACATCGAGTAATTGATTATTCTGAATAGCAACAATAACTTGATTGGATTGAATAATTTGATGGTTATCCACTAAGCGTTTTGCAATTGTTCCACTAAATGGGGCTTCTAAACGAGTGTAACTGACTTGATCTTTTGCTGCTGCTAATGCCGCTTTTGCTGACTTAAGCTGGGCTTTACTGCTGTCAAATTCTGCTTGAGAAATCAGCTTACGTTCGAGTAACGTTTGGTTCCGAGTAAAATCAGCTAACTGCAAATCGTACTCGGCTTCACGGGTCATTAAATTATTATGCGCGTCACGATCGTCTAATTGTGCAAGTAAAAACCCTTGTTTAACCGCTTGTCCTTCAATAAGATCAAGTTTTATCAGCTGGCCTGAAATTCGAAATGATAAATCTGCGCGGCTGTTTGCGTCGACGTTAGCTGGAAACTGACGAATGGTAGTGGCTGCAGATCCAGCCACTTCAAAAAGTTTTACCGGCCGTACCAGCACTTCTTGCACCGCGCTTTCGACAGGCGTACAACCCACTAAAATAGCAGAAATAAGCAATGCCAATGGCAATATTGAGTGGTGTTTCATCGATGAGGATCCTTGATAACTGAGATTTCTACCATATTTAGTCATTGACCATAAATTAACCATTAAAAGTGGTGAACTTATTGTTAATGATCATGGCGCACAATACTCTCTATTACAGTTGCAATAAACGGGTTTGTTTGGGATTATCAATCCCACTATTTGGGTTTTACTTGTCAACAAAAATCAGAGCACAGGTTATGAAAACTGAAGATATTGCGTTATTTCATCGTATTGTCGAAACTGGCAGTATTCTACAAGCGGCTGATTTATTAAATCTACCTAAATCGACAGTCAGCCGACGCCTGCTGTCATTAGAAGAATCATTGAACATAAAACTGTTTCATCGCCAAAGTCGTGCCATGTCACTGACCTCGGCTGGCAGCCATTTTTACGACAAGACTTTGGCTATACTCGCTGATTTAGCCCAAACCCTCAGTGACATCACAGATCACACCACCGAGGTCAATGGTCATTTACGGATTTTGATTTTCCCAGTACCGCAAATAATGGAGATTGTGAGTAAAATTTTTGAGTTTATGGATAACAACCCCAAATTGTCGATTGAAATCATTAGTAGCACCGAACCTTTAGATATGATCCGCCACAATATTGATATCGCTTTTATGGTGCAAGAAACCTTTAGTGAAATCGACATGGTTGCCAAACCGATTATTAAGGAAGAAATGTTTTTTTTTGCTAGCCCAGACTATCTCAATAAAGCCGGTACTCCAGTTAAACTCAGCGATATGGAACAACATAACTCGATTTTATTTCGCTTCCCTAATGGCAAAACCTTTAGCGAGGTACCGCTAGCCAATGATGCGATGCAGGCCGTAAAAGGCAACCTGTGTACCAATAGTATTCAGTTAGCATATGAAGCCACATTATCGGGACGTGGCATAGGCTATTTACCGCGGCGATTGTGCCATGATGATGTGCAACACGGTAAATTAGTGCGTTTATTTAATGACCTCCCGCCCTATTTAGCCGTGTGTTTTTTAGTTTATCCATCACGGCGATTTTTAAGTCTTACCGGCCAGCGTTTATTGGATTTTATGTTAGATCAATTACCACAACAGGCCAGTCTGCAATCAGCAACAATTGACAATAAGGTATGGCTATAAGGTATGGGGATCAACACGGTCGGGGTGGTAGCAAGCGCTCACGCAGACTAAGGTATTTGTTGTCAGTTTGGCAGATAACAGCATATAGAAACTATGCGGTTATTGTCGTCAATGTGGTTGTTTTCATCCGTTTAGCAGATAATCGCATTTCGCGCTTATCTGATTGTTGAATGGATCATCAATGGGCTTGATTGGCATTGGTATTTTCAACTGTCATTTGCATTGTGTCTTTTGAGCCAGTATCGGTAACGTCTTGATCCCGTTCAGTCGCAGCAACAGCGTTGTCATTATCTAAAGTTTCATCATCCAGATTTTCGTCATCCAGGTTTTCATCATCCAGATCATTGATGCCAACTTGGGCTTTTTCAAATAACGCCTGCAGCGAGTCGGCATCGGTTAACGCGGGTAAATCGGCTAATTTTGTTAAATTAAAATAGTCTAAAAATAGCTTAGTGGTGGCATACAAAGTCGGACGACCCGGCACTTCTTTGTGGCCAACCATTTTTATCCATTGGCGATCAACCAAGCTTTTCATTATCTGACTGCTTATCGCCACACCTCGAATTTGCTCAATATCGCCACGAGTAACGGGTTGGCGATAGGCAATAACGGCCAAGGTTTCAAGCGTCGCGCGCGAGTATTTAGGCGATTTATCCTGCCACAGAGGTTGCAAATATTGACTGAGCATTTCTTGAGTTTGAAATCGATAACCACTGGCAATTTTAACCAGTTGTACCCCACGCTCTTGATAATCTTGCTGTAATTCATCGAGGGTTTCTTGAATGCGCGTCCGTGACACACTAAAATCAGCGAGCACAGTTTCCTTGATCGCTTTTACCGACAACGGCTTAGCCAAGACAAATAAACTGGCTTCGATAAGTTGTTTTAGTTGAATAGGATTGATTGGCTTCATGGATCTCTTCGAATATAGGTTAATTAATAAGCTTTGACATAAATTGGCGAAAACGGTTTATTTTGCACTAACTCAACTAATAATTCTTTAACCAGCTCCATTAATGCCAAAAAACTCACCACCACACCCGCTCGGCCTTCACTTACATCAAACAGACACTCAAAACCAATGAACTCAGTACTGGACAGCATGGCTAAAATTTGACTCATGCGCTCGCGAGTCGACAAGTATTCTCGCTTAACATAATGATCTTCGCTGGCATCAATGCGTTTTAGTACTTCACCAAAGGCGCGAGCAATGTCCACTAGCGACACCTCTGGAGGAACAAACACAGGCTTAATACTGGCTGCTGCAACAACAGATGCTTGAAATACATCTCGGTCAACCCGGGGTAAGGTCTCTATATCGGCCGCCGCTTGCTTGATCACTTCATAGGCTTTTAATTGCCTAATGAGCACCACCCGAGGATCTTCTTCCTCAACGTCTTCACTCATCATTTTGGGCAACAGTAAACGTGACTTAATTTCAGCCAATGTTGCGGCCATCACTAGGTAATCGGCTGCCAGCTCAATCCGCGCTTCGGTGAGGATCTCAATATAGAGTAAATATTGTTGGGTAATTTGTTGGATGGGTAAATCAACCACATCCAATTTTTGTTTGCGGATCAAATAGAGTAACAAATCCAGTGGGCCTTCGAAGGTTTCAAGAAACACTTCTAGGGCTTCCGGCGGAATAAACAAATCTACTGGCATGCTATCAAGCTTTTGACCACGAACCACTGCCAGTGGCAGGCTTTGCTGATTGCCCTGCATGTTTATCCTTAGCTATTCAACGAGAGTCATCTTAGGTTAGTTAAATGTACTGGTATCGCCGGCACCATAGCGTAGAATCACCATCTCATCTTCTGACATATCAATAACAGTCGTTTGATTTTCAGGTAAATATCCGCCGTGAATAATGCCGTCTACCTGATTATCGAGTATATCGCGAATATGCTCAGGATCTGACTCAGCAAATCGTTCATTTGGCATCACCAAACTCGTCGTCATCATAGGTTCATCTAAAGCCTCAAGCAATGCGAGTGCAATGACATTATCAGGCACACGGATACCAATGGTGCGTTTTTTGGCACATTGTAACCGGCGAGGCACTTCTTTGGTTGCTTTAAAAATAAATGTATAGGGGCCAGGCGTACAGCTTTTTAATAAACGATAAGCTTGGTTGTCAACACGGGCAAAATTGGCCAGTTCGGATAAATCACGACACATTAATGAAAAGTTAGTGTCATTTTCAATCTGGCGAATACGCGCCATACGGGTCATGGCATTTTTCTCACCAATCATACAACCTAATGCATAACCCGAGTCTGTCGGATAAACAATGACGCCACCTTGTTTAAGAATGTCCACCACCTGATTAATTAACCGCGCTTGTGGGTTTTCGTCATGGATATAAAAAAATTGACTCATGCTTTATCCGTCCAATGTTGTGATTGCCAAACCCATTCCACACCTTGAGGTTGAAATAAGTTTTTACCTAGCTCGATCCAATTACTGGGGAAATGAAAGTCGCTCCCCACAGAAGCAAGTAGATTATTTTGCTTACTTAATGCGATAAGATTATTACGATCGTCCAATGTTTGCTGGCCCAACACAACTTCCATCGCATCACCACCAGCCTCGGAAAATTCACGCACTAAGCGCTTAAGCCATTTTGCCGATAGCTTGTAACCGCTTGGGTGAGCCAATACGGCGACCCCACCCGCTTGATGAATGTGCGCGATTGCATTGGCCATATCGCCCCAATTATTGGGAACATAACCCGTTTTACCGCGGGCCAAAAATCGTTTGAACACACTCGGCATATCTGAGGCATGACCATTATTGGCTAACCATCTGGCATAATGACCTCGGCTAAGCGCAGCGTCACCGGCGATGGCTTTGGCGCCATCATAGGCGCCTTCAATTCCAGCTTTCGCTAAACGTGCACCAATTTCTTGGGCACGTACTTCGCGTAATTGGCGTTGATTAGCTAAAAAATCCAACAGCGCAGGGTGAGTAATATCCAGGTTTAAGCCTACGATATGGATGTCAAAACTATTCCACCGCGTCGAAATCTCACAACCATTAATTAATAACAATGGTGTGGCATGGCTTTGATTAGCAAGATGCGCTTCTGCTAACCCTCCGACGGTGTCGTGATCAGTAATGGCAAACATCTCGACGCCTTTTTCAATGGCGCGAGATACTAATTCTGTTGGGGTTAATTGACCGTCTGATGCGGTCGTGTGGCTGTGAAGATCGGCCAAGAGAGTCTCTATAATCATGTGCTTATTGTACAATAATACCACCCAAAAAACTGCCCAGATTTATGAATAAATAATGGCAACTAACCAATACTTTCAATCCAATTAGACTAAAATGTTCAATAAATGTACCAAAATTGTTCGCAACAATGTTTTTTAAAGGCTTTTGATAAAGATTCAATTGACATTAATGCCCAGCTGGGGTTTCCTATAAGGATTAAACACAGTAACAAGACAGCGATTAACCATGACACACTCATTAGCTTTATTACACATTACTTGGTGGTGGCACTTCCCAAATTAACGGGTTGTGTGAAGCGTTGTGCTCATTGTTAAGAGACAAGATTTTACCAGAAAGCCCGCAGAGATGTGGGCTTTGTTGTTATTTGGCCCAGGCAATTTTATCACTCGGGTTAAACAAGATTAAAGGCCAATATATGACAAACACCATTATACAGGGAGCGGCAGCATAGTGACGACAACAGTGACGATACCAAACCAACTCGCTCAGGTTACGACCCAAAAGCACATGTTAACCTACCATACTGATCCGCTAAAACTGTATCAGCAAGTGACTCAAAACGCGCCGCATACCATGCTGTTAGAGTCTGCTGAGGTCGAAAGTAAAGATCACTTAAAAAGTATTGTGTTAACCCATGCAGCCATGATGATCCGTTGCGACGGTTATCAACTGACCTTTAGCGCATTAACTCACAATGGCGCGGCGCTGTTAACGCCCATTGCCCGCTTTTTCAGTGATGCACAGCAACAAGGTGACAACGACACACTAGTCATCACCCTGCAAAAGGCCACCGAGTTACAAGACGAAGATGCGCGTTTAAAGTCCACTTCACCGCTTGATGGATTAAGAATGTTTGTCCAACACATTCAAACCAATAATGCGCTTCAGTTTGAAGATTTATTTTTAGGTGGTGTGCTGGCATATGACTTAATTGACACGGTCGAGCCACTCCCGGCTGCGCCCAATGCTCACAATGATTGTCCCGATTATCTGTTTTATCTTGCTGAAACGCTTATTTTAATTGATCACCAAACCCAGCAAGCTGAGATTGTTAGCCATCAATTCAGCCAAGATGCATTGATAACAGAGCAGTTAGCACAACAACTGCAACACGTTATCCAGCAATGTGCCCAACTCGACGACATTGCTCCGTTAACCCCAGTAGTCGCAAACGCTGAAGTGAATATTAGTGATGAGGAATTTAAACAAACCGTTATTGATTTAAAAGAACACATTGTCGCCGGTGATATTTTCCAGGTGGTACCCTCTCGATGCTTTAGTCTGCCCTGCCCAAATACCTTAGGTGCATACCGCGCACTGCGATTGACTAACCCCAGTCCATATATGTTCTATTTCAGAGGCCCAGATTTTACCTTGTTTGGTGCATCACCAGAAAGCGCCCTTAAATACGACGCCGCCAGTAATCAAGTTGAAGTGTATCCCATTGCTGGCACGCGTAAACGCGGCAAAAATGCCCAAGGCGAGATTGATTTTGACTTAGACAGTCGCATAGAACTCGAACTGCGTTTAGACAAAAAAGAGCTTTCAGAGCATTTAATGTTGGTGGATTTAGCCCGCAACGACATCGCCCGTATTTGCCAAAGCGGCAGCCGTAAAGTCGTCGAATTATTGAAAGTCGATCGCTATTCACACGTCATGCATTTGGTTAGCCGAGTAACGGGACAATTACGTCACGATTTAGATGCCTTACATGCTTATCAAGCCTGTATGAACATGGGCACCTTAGTGGGTGCACCTAAAGTGCGTGCATCACAATTAGTTCGTCAAGCTGAACAAGCTCGTCGCGGCAGTTATGGTGGCGCAGTCGGTTATGTCAACGGCCTTGGCGACATGGACACCTGCATTGTTATTCGTTCGGCCTTTGTCAAACATGATGTGGCCTATATTCAAGCCGGTGCTGGGGTGGTGTTTGATTCAGATCCCCAAGCCGAAGCGGATGAAACATGTCAAAAAGCCCAAGCGGTGATTTCTGCTATCAAAATGGGCGGTGGACTATGAGCACAGCGACCCCACAAGCGAAGACCAAGATGAAATTATACTTACTCGATAACTTTGACTCGTTCACTTACAACTTAGTGGATCAATTTCGCAGCCTAGGTTGTGAAGTCTTTATTTATCGTAATGATGTCAGTGCCGATTATGTGGCAGAAAAACTGCTCAATGAAACCGGTAAAACGGCATTAGTGTTATCACCCGGACCTGGTGCGCCTCACGAAGCAGGTTGCATGATGGAGCTCATTGGTAAAGTGGCGGGTAAAGTCCCCATGCTAGGCATTTGTTTAGGTCACCAAGCCATGGTCGAATATTATGGCGGCAAAGTCGAACGCGCCCCGTTTGTGGTCCACGGTAAAGCCAGCCCGACCTTCCATAATGGTCAAGGCGTATTTGCAAATTTGCCCTCACCATTACCGGTTGCCCGTTATCACAGCTTAGTGGCGACCAAAATCCCAGATTGCTTAGATATTCTTGCCACCACCGATGGCATGCCAATGGCAATATTGCACCCAGAACATCAAGCAATGGGCTTTCAATTTCATCCAGAATCCATTTTAACTACCTTAGGCAGCCAGTTACTGATACAAACATTAGCTTATTTAACCCAAGATCCAACCGTTTCTGGAGGTGAATAATGGATAATCTAGCCGCATTATTAGACCGTCTTTATCAAGGGAGTTCGTTAACTCGCGAGCAAATGGCCCAAGTCTTTAGCGTGATTATTGAAGGTGACATGCAACCAGTAACTATGGCTGGCATGTTAGTGGCGTTGAAAATGCGCGGCGAAACCATTGATGAAATTGCCGGCGCAGCAGACGCCTTACGCCAAGCGGCCAAACCCTTCCCGCGCAGTGATGCCTCTAAACACACAGGTATTATTGATATTGTCGGTACCGGTGGTGATGGCCATAACACCATTAATATTTCAACCACAGCCGCTTTTGTTGCCGCAGCGGCTGGCGCTAAAGTGGCTAAGCACGGTAATCGCAGTGTATCAAGTAAGTCTGGCTCATCAGACTTATTGTCCCATTGTGGTATTGCCTTAACCATGACCCCAGAAGCGGCCAGTCACAGCTTAGATAAACTCGGGCTGTGTTTTCTGTTTGCGCCCCATTATCATGGCGGGGTTAAACATGCCGTCCCTGTAAGACAAGCGTTAAAAACCCGCACCCTTTTTAATGTCCTCGGCCCATTAATTAACCCAGCAAGCCCAGAATTTATGTTGCTTGGGGTGTATAAACTTGAACTCATCGAGCCTATTGCACACGTGCTGCATGCATTGGGCGTTAAACGCGCCATGGTGGTGTATGGCAGTGGCTTAGATGAAGTGGCACTCCACGATAATACCTCTGTGGCAGAACTAAAAGATGGCGTGGTGCGTACTTACCAACTGAGTCCTGAAGTGCTCGGCGTTAACCGCGCTGACATATCGCAACTCACTGGCGGTGAACCCGCTGAAAATGCCTTAATCACCCAAGCCATTTTACAAGGTAAAGGTCTGCCGGCTCATCGAGATGCTGTGGCCATTAACGCCGGTTGTGCTTTGTACCTCTGTGGTGTGTGCGACTCAGTTCACGCCGGTACTCAACTCGCACTCGCGACACTTGCCAGCGGTGCAGCCTTTACCTTATTAACCGATTTAGCTGCCGCGAGCCAGGCTGGAGAAAACCATGAGTAAGCCAGAGAGTAAGCCAGAAAGTAATGTATTAACCCGCATCGTTGAGACTAAAGCGGCGCATATTGCCGCGCTAAAGCTGCGTTTCCCAGAAGCCACTCTACAGCCTAAAATATCTGACCGTAGCTTATTTGCCGCCCTAAAAGCGCCTAATGCTCAGTTCATTTTTGAATGCAAAAAAGCCAGTCCATCAAAAGGACTTATTCGCCCTGTTTTTGATGTGGAAGCCATCGCCGATATTTATGTCAACTACGCAGCGGCCATCTCAGTGCTCACCGATGAACAGTTTTTCCAAGGTGACATGGACTACATTCCCAAGGTACGCGCTAGGGTGACTCAGCCGATTATCTGTAAAGACTTTTTTGTCGACCCATATCAGGTAAAATTAGCGGCCCACCAAGGTGCTGATGCCATTTTACTCATGCTGTCAGTGCTTGATGATGCGCAATATCGTTTATTAGCTAACGAAGCGAAAAAGTATCAATTAGATACCATTACCGAAGTGAGTAACGAAGTTGAATTGGTACGCGCGATTGCTCTAAATGCCCCCATTATTGGTATTAACAACCGTAATTTACGTGACTTAAGCACAGATCTGGTGACAACCGAATTATTAGCACCACAGGTCCCGGCGGACCGAGTGGTGATTAGCGAATCGGGTATTTATAACCAGCAACAGGTTCGCCGCTTAAATCCATTAGTTGACGGTTACCTGGTTGGCAGCTCGATTATGGCGCAAGACGATATTGATTTAGCTTGCAGACAACTTATTTTTGGTAACAATAAAGTGTGCGGATTAACACAGATTGACGACATTCAGGCGGTGGCAAAAGCTGGCGCGGTATTTGGCGGGTTTATTTTTCATCCCAAATCACCCCGAGCCGTCACCCCAGAGCAAGCCCGTGACTTAGTCGCCCAAATGCAGCAACGCAATATTGGATTAAATATGGTGGGGGTATTTGTTAATTCTCCGCTGGCAGACATTGCTACTTTGGCCCAAACGCTGGGTCTGTTTGCGGTGCAATTACATGGCAATGAAACAGAAATCGAACTCAGTGAACTCAAAGCATTACTTAATCAACAGCAGCTCAAAACCGAGATTTGGAAAGCCGTGGCCATAGATAGCAACACAGGTGAGATGAGCACAAAACCTATTGGCGCCGATCGCTATTTATACGACAGTAAATCAGCCCAGCAATTTGGCGGTACTGGGCAAACATTTAATTGGCAAGCAGATATTGATGATAAACAAGCCGCGATGTTGGCGGGGGGATTAACCCCAGACAATGTTTACCTCGCCAGCCAACAAGGATTTTATGGGGTCGACTTAAATTCAGGAGTAGAATCAACTCCTGGCCATAAAGACCACCAACAACTGGTTGCCGCCTTTGCACAATTACGCCTTAATTAGTTTTTTATTTACGACACAATTTTTAGTTAAAAACATGATTACTCGAAGGGAATATTTATGACCAAGCTTAAGCTAAACCCTTACTTTGGCGAATACGGTGGTATGTACGTACCACAAATTTTAGTGCCTGCATTACAACAACTCGAAACAGCCTTTGTTGAAGCACAACAAGATGAAAGCTTTATCGCTGAATTTACCGACTTGTTAAAAAACTATGCTGGGCGCCCAACAGCGCTAACACTCACCCGTAATTTAAGTCCAAATCCTTTGGTTAAAATTTACCTAAAACGTGAAGACTTACTCCATGGCGGCGCACATAAAACCAACCAAGTATTGGGTCAGGCTTTGTTAGCTAAGCGTATGGGTAAAAAAGAAATTATTGCCGAAACAGGCGCCGGCCAACATGGCGTCGCCACTGCCCTAGCCTGTGCCCTTTTAGGCTTAAAATGTAAAGTCTACATGGGCGCCAAAGATATTGAACGTCAGTCGCCGAATGTCTTTCGGATGGAATTAATGGGCGCTGAAGTGATCCCAGTAACCTCTGGATCTGCAACCCTAAAAGATGCCTGTAATGAAGCGATGCGCGACTGGTCGGCAAGCTATGAAAAAGCCCATTACCTACTGGGTACGGCTGCAGGGCCACACCCATTCCCGACAATTGTACGTGAATTCCAACGAATGATCGGTGAAGAAACTAAGAAACAAATTCTCGAAAAAGAAGGTCGCTTACCCGATGCTGTCATTGCTTGTGTCGGTGGTGGTTCAAATGCAATTGGCATGTTTGCCGATTTTATTGATGAACCTTCGGTAGAATTAATTGGGGTAGAACCTGCAGGTAAAGGCATAGATACCACGATGCACGGCGCGCCGCTTAAGCACGGTAAAACCGGTATTTTCTTTGGCATGAAATCACCCTTAATGCAAAACAGTGACGGTCAAATTGAAGAGTCATATTCGATTTCTGCTGGGCTTGATTTCCCATCGGTGGGTCCACAACATGCACATTTAAATGCCATTGGTCGTGCTCGTTATGAATCAGCCACCGATGATGAAGCACTGGAAATGTTTCAAACACTCGCTCGTTGCGAAGGCATTATTCCCGCATTAGAATCAGCCCATGCCCTTGCCTATGCGGTACGCATGGCCAAAGAAGCCACGAAAGAAACCATTTTAGTGGTTAATTTATCCGGCCGGGGTGACAAAGATATTTTCACTGTGACAGCTATTTTAGCCGCAAAAAAACAACAACAGGAGAGCGGCAATGAGTAACCGATATCAAGCAACCTTTGCGGCACTAAAAGCACAACAAAAAGGTGCCTTTGTCCCTTTTGTGACCCTTGGTGATCCGAGCCCTGAATTATCGTTAAAAATTATTCAAACCTTAGTCGCTAATGGCGCGGATGCCCTTGAATTAGGATTTCCGTTTTCAGATCCATTAGCCGATGGTCCCGTTATCCAAGGTGCTAATTTGCGTTCATTAGCAGCAGGGACAACCTCAAGTGATTGTTTTGCTCTTATTACGACAGTCCGTGCACAGTACCCAGATCTGCCTATTGGATTACTACTCTATGCCAACTTGGTTTTTGCCAATGGCATCGATGAATTTTACGCCAAAGCACAAGCGGCTGGTGTCGATTCGGTACTGATCGCCGACGTGCCCGTTGAAGAATCAGCACCCTTTAGTCAGGCCGCCAAAGCCCATGGCGTCGCACCTATCTTTATCGCGCCGCCCAATGCTGACAGTGACACCTTAAAAATGGTCAGTGAACAAGGTGAAGGTTATACCTATCTGTTGTCACGTGCTGGCGTCACGGGCACTGAATCTAAAGCGGGTGAGCCGATTGAAAAAATTCTTGCTCAACTGGCTAATTTTAATGCACCACCACCATTACTTGGCTTTGGTATTGCCCAACCTGAACAAGTGCGCACCGCCATCAGTGCAGGTGCCGCTGGGGCCATTTCAGGTTCTGCTGTGGTTAAAATCATCGACGCTTATCAAGATGATGAAGTCACGTTGCTGGCCAAACTCGGTGAATTTGTCGCCAGAATGAAGGCGGCCACTTAAGACGCATTTTGCTTAAAAGACCTCAACAGGAGCCGTTAATCCGGCTCCTTTTTTTGTAGACGGCAAAACGGAGCTGGTAATCAACTCAGAAAAGCTCAGCTTTCGCCTCGAGGAGGTGAATATTAAACCCAGTGGCAACTCATCACTATCATATTGGTGATGTTCACATTAGCGGAATTAGTACCGCCAATAGGCTTAGTATAAATGATAACCTTCGGGTGGTCATATCACGGTAACAACAGCGCCACTGGATGACAAACACACAGTAATAGCCCTGTTTATATCCGGTGCAAAATAGGCAAACACCCATAACTCATCATCCGCATTATCACCTGTTATTAATGTGAACGACGATTACATCATGCTACAATCGGCCATCAATAAAGTGGCAAGATCACACGCTATTCTTTTCTTAACCTGAGTCTTAGTCTGAGATTTTTATGAAACAACTGTGAGATTTTTATGAAACAACTGTTAGATTTTTTACCCTTAGTCATTTTTTTCGCTGTATACAAATTCTATGACATCTACGCCGCAACGGGTGTACTGATTGCTGCATCAGCGATTCAACTGGTTATCACTTACTTGCTTTATAAACACATCGAAAAAATGCATTTAGCAACCTTCGCCATGATCACGGTATTTGGTTCACTTACACTGTTTTTTCACAATGCCGACTTTATTAAATGGAAAGTCAGCATCGTTTATGCCTTATTCGCCATCGGATTAATTGTCTCTCAAATGATGGGCAAACCTGCGCTGAAAAGCATGTTAGGCAAAGAAATGAAAGTTGACGATAAAATATGGTTACAAGTTACATGGTATTGGGTCAGTTTTTTTATATTATGTGGCATCGCGAATCTCTATATTGCGTTTAACTTACCGTTAGAAACCTGGGTAAACTTCAAAGTATTTGGCCTAACCGCCCTAACCTTAATTAATACGGTTCTCACGGTAGTGTACTTGTATAAACATATGCAAGAAGACACCACTCAGCCCAATGATGGCCAATAACTAATTTCATAACAGCGAACAAAGGAAACAGTGATATGTGGTATATGATTTCATCTCAAGACGTTGAAAATAGTTTAGAAAAGCGTTTATCCGTCCGCACTGAACATTTAGCACGCTTACAAGCGTTAGCCGATGAAGGCCGTTTGTTAACCGCCGGACCTCATCCAGCGATTGATAATGAAAAGCCAGGAGACGCAGGTTTCACCGGTTCACTCGTTGTTGCCGATTTCGCTTCATTAGAAGACGCGCAAGCTTGGGCTGACGTAGATCCGTATATCGCTGCTGGCGTATATAAAAGCGTTATCGTTAAGCCGTTCTTGCGAGTGCTACCGTAATGAAGATTGTCTCATTTAACATTAATGGTATACGTGCACGCTTGCATCAATTGCAAGCCCTGATCGACAGCCATTCTCCTGATATTATTGGCCTACAAGAAACCAAAGTCCATGACGAAGCCTTTCCTGTTGCTGACGTTGAGGCTATGGGTTACAAGGTCCATTATCATGGTGGTAAAGCCCATTATGGCGTGGCTATGCTGTCAAAAGCAGAACCAGTTGAAATAATTAAAGGGTTTGAAACTGATGATGAAGACGCACAACGCCGTCTTATTATTGGTAAATTTACCCAAGCTAATGGTCGCATATTAACCGTCTTCAATGGTTACTTCCCACAAGGTGAAAGTATTCATCACGAAACAAAATATCCGGCTAAGCGTAAGTTTTATCAAGACTTAATGTTACATTTAGATAAACATCTCACGCCAACTGAAGACATAGCTATTATTGGTGACATTAACATTTCACCACTGGATATCGATATTGGTATCGGTGAGGTGAATGCTAAACGTTGGCTAAAAACCGGTAAATGCAGCTTTCAGCCGGAAGAACGGGAGTGGTTAGCTCGCTTGAAAAATTGGGGATTAATTGACAGTTTCCGTCGATTACACCCAAGTCAAACTAAACGTTATTCGTGGTTTGATTACCGTAGCAAAGGGTTTGTCGATAACCGAGGTCTTCGTATTGACGTGATATTAGTGACTGAATCATTAGTCTCGCGCCTGATCGAATCTGACGTAGATTATGAATTACGTGCTATTGAAAAACCCTCTGATCATGCTCCTATTTGGAGTACATTTAGCGAGTAAATCAAACGCATAAAATAGCGATAACAGTAGCCAATAAAGTAATTAAGACTGCTGCGGCTGTATAGCAACAGCCGCTTAATATCTTAGCTTTTACTGTAAGTCACCCAGTGACGTTCCTAAAGCGCAGCCTTCACGGTTACCCACCTTACCATGCTCTTCTACCCACTTTATAACCCTCTAGCAGGACGCCGTCTGCCCTCATATCGAGTCGCTAGACACTAAACACTTTTTATATAATCAGATAAGATAAACCAAACTAGATTTTATATTGGCTTAATATCGTCGCTAAACTGGTAGACGCTTGATTCAAATCTTGCGCTAATACACCGGCTTGTTTGGAGGTACTGCGAATGGTGTCCGATTGTAGGCGGATTTGATTAAGTTGTGAGGCCATATCATTAGCAGACACACTTTGCTGTTGTGCTGATGCCGCTATTTGGCTACTCATATCAAACACCGCATTAATAGACTCCGCCATGTGAGTAATATCATCACCGACAGCGTTAATACTAACAGTGCCTTGATCCGCTTCTTCAACAATCACATGGGTAATACTGGTCAGTTTTTTAGTGCCTTGTTGTAAGCCTCCAATCATGGTTTGAATTTCAACGGTTGCCTTTTGGGTCCGCCCGGCTAGGATCCGCACTTCATCTGCCACCACAGCAAAGCCTCGACCTTGCTCACCGGCCCGTGCCGCTTCAATCGCAGCATTTAATGCTAATAAGTTGGTTTGCTCCGAAATACTGTCAATGGTAATAACCGCATCATTAATTTGGGTTGCATCATGGGACAATTGCTCAACCGATGAAAACGCTTCAGCAATACGTTCAGACAAATAGCTAATGCGTTTCACCGCATCATGGATCTTGCTTTGACTTTGAACCATCTGCTGGGAATTTTGCTGGGAATTTAATGAGGTCTCATTGGCGTGATGTGACACATCGGCAATAGCCGCTGTCATGTGATCCATGGCGTGCGCCACTGAATCCAATAAATGATGTTGTTGATCAATTAACTGATCATTGGTACTGGCTTGATGAGTAAACTCATTAGCGGCAACGGCCAAGGTTTCAGCATTGTTGCGGATAGCCTCCACCATTTCACTCATATTATCGGCGCAGCGATCAATTTCTTTGGCGATTAAACTGAAGTCGTCCGTGCCAAAAAAATTTAATCTCAAGCTTAAATCACCATCGGCTAGACGCTTGATAGCCATGTACATGTCCCATAAGCCTCCGCCTAATGAGGTTGAGATCCAGTAACTTAATTGGAATAAGGGCAATAAACCAACCAGTGCCATTATCAACATAAAACTCGTTTGGCTTAACGGCTCTTGTTCCCACTGTTGAACATTTTGACTCGCGGTTAAAAACTGATTACCAACGCTCGCGGATGCGGTCACCACATCACCGCGGCGAAAAGTATTGTCGCCACCAGATAGCAGTAATTGATTATCTCGGGCAAATTGCTTAAGGGCGTCGCCCTCCAAACCTTGGTTATTCGCCACGGCGGCAACACTGTCAACACTCGCTTTAACGCGCTCAATTGAGGCTTGCTCAATTAAGTCATTAGTTTGCTGGTAATTCATGAGTGCGACAATACTGGTGATCAATGCAACCAGTGAACACACCACCCAAAATTTGCCATTAAGGCTAAATTTAATCAAGATTGCATCAATTTTTCTAAACTGGATTTGCTTCATATGTCAGCTTCCTAAGACAATTTACTACTCTCTCAACAAACGAGAACTATTTACACCAATGTGAACCAGCCAATAGCAATGTGAACCAGTCAACATAGAGACGAGCCTATTTATTCAAAAAATGCATATTCATGTTCACAATAAGATCCACTCTCTTTCCCAAAAAATAATGCCCAAGTGCGAATACACTCAGGCATTTGACAAACTTATTATCGACTTAAAAGCGTAAAACTTAAGGATCGGACGTTAATATTAAATTGATAAATACTTATTCAGCGGTAAATCGCGATAGCGGATCCCTGTTGCTGCAAAAATTGCATTGGTTAAACTCGGTGCCACCGGTGGTACGCCTGGCTCACCCACACCGGCAGGGTTGGCCGTAGACTCAATAATATAGGTATCAATCTCTGGGCTTTGCGGTAAACGTAATAATGGATAATCATGGAAGTTAGACTGTTCCACCTTGCCATCTTTAAAGGTTATTTCCCCCAGGGTGGCTAAACTAAGCCCAAAAATAATCGCGCCTTCTAGTTGTGATTTAACCCTATCAGGGTTCACCACTCTACCGGCATCAATTACCGCTATGGATTTCAATACTTTAAGCTGTTTATCCACCACTTCAACTAAGGTAGCGACTGCAACATAGCTAACAAAACTGCGATGAACCGCCATACCCCAACCTTGGTTTTTAGCCGCTTTAGGCCCGTCAGCCATTACCGCGACTAACTTATCTAACACCTTATGGTAACGTCCCACATCCACCGGATGATCGGCTAACAATTCACCGTAATTGCCATAGGTGAATTGTTGATTTTCAAAGGATTCAAGTCGAGGTTTGCCCAATAAATCCTGCCACATTTGCACACAAGGTTTATTGGCATTGACCGCTAATTCGTCGACAAAACTGCCAATGCCAAAAGCATGTTGAATATTGCACACCGAGCGCATCCAGCCAATGCGAGTATGAGCCGGCGCTTTAACGGCTTCAAGCTGAATCTGCTTAAGAGCTAATGGTACATCGCTAAAGCCTAGATCGAGCTCACCTGCCGAAGGATACTCAACCCCTTCAGCAAACGTTGAACTGATGGACGGAAAGCCCGTTCGCGCTAATAAGGCCGTTGGCATCTTATTAGCGTCTAACGTGACTTGATACATCTGCGCGCTAATTGCATGGTAATAACTATTTTGGATTTCGTCTTCACGGCTCCAACACACTTTGACTGGTTTATTGAGCTTTTGCGATAAAATAGCCGCTTCAACACTAAAGTCAGGTTTAGATTTACGCCCAAAACCACCGCCTAACAAGGTCACATTAACGCTCACTTGTTCTTCTTTAAGCCCTAATGCACCGGCCACATTTTGCTGGGTACTTTGTGGTGTTTGAGTCGATGCCCACAACTCGCAACCATCAGCCGTCACATTCGCCGTTGCCACTGGCGGCTCCATCATGGCGTGGGTTAGATACGGTACTGTGTAAACGGCCTTAACCGTAGATGCCTGTGGCCAATCAGTAACAGACTCACCTAATTGGCGCATCACTTTACCAGGCTGGTTAACTCGCTCAACTAAACCTTGCAGGTAGGTATCTGAATTGTGGCTATCATTAACCGACTTCGACCAGGTGATGGCTAACGCTTTACGCGCCTCAATGGCGCTCCAACTGTTGGTTGCAATCACAGCAACGCCGCCTAGGGCTTGAAATAATGGCGCCCCTTTAGGAACTGGCAAGGTGATAATATCCACCACGCCAGCAATCTTACGGGCTTTAGCATCATCAACACTGACCACATCGCTGCCCAGCACTGGCGGCCGAGTGATGCTGGCATACAACATTCCGTCTAGCTTAATGTCATAGCCGTAAATGGCTTTGCCCGTTAGCATCGCCTCCATGTCGACAATGGCGCGCGATTGACCAATATGGGTAAATTCACTCTCTGGTTTTAACACCACCGAATCTAATTCTGGCATCGCTAATGTCGATGCTAGGATAGCTAACTCACCATAAGTAAGACTCTTGTTACTGTCTTTATGGTGGACTTTATGTGCTTTAGCGTACACTTGGGTTACGGGGACTTGCCACATTTGAGCGGCAGCGTGTTCAAGCATGGTTCTGGCTGTTGCGCCCATTTGGCGCATACGATGATAATGTTTACGAATACTGCGACTACCATCGGTATTTTGGCTGCCATAGCGTTTATCTGCTAACCCTTGGACCACCACCACCTTGTCCCAATCGGCTTCCAATTCATCGGCCAAAATTTGCGGAATACCGGTTCGGATCCCTTGTCCCATTTCGGAGCGATGACAAGTCAAATATACTTTATTGTCTTCACCGATGGCGACAAATAAGTTCATCAACGCTTGCTTGTCTTGAGCCTGAGCCATTGGACTCCAACTTAAGCCCGTTGCACCTAATGCTAATCCACCTCCGACTGCGCCAAATAACTTTAAAACGTTACGACGGCTGATATTTTCAACGGCTGTAAATGTGGTCATAATTACGCCTCCGAAGCCGATTGAATCGCAGCTTTTATCCGTGGATAGGTGCCACAACGACAGATATTGCCCGACATCGCATCAGCAATTTGTACTTCAGTGGGTTTAGGCGTGGTGGTTAATAATGCTGCGGCAGACATTAATTGCCCAGCCTGACAGTAACCACATTGTGGCACATTATGTTCCAGCCAAGCTTGCTTTAACGTTTCAGCCTCAAGGCCCTCAATGGTGGTCACCTGTTTACCTTGCACTTGTTTTAGGCTAGTCAAACAGCCGCGCATCGGACGGCCATCGACATGAATAGTGCATGCACCACATAAGCCAACTCCGCAACCAAACTTAGTCCCCGTCAAGCCCAGTATGTCGCGCAGCGCCCATAGCACGGGCATGTTCGGATCAGCATCAAGGGTGAAATTCTTGCCATTTACCATCAATTTTTGTGTTGGGGTTGTCATCATCACTCCTTGTTAGTCAACCAACGGGCTAAGTCAGCAGGCGTATCAATATCAAATTGCGCTTGTTCCATATGGATAATGTTTAAACTATTATTTTTATCATGTTGTTTTAAAATACTTTTTGCACCTTTATCGCCATCAATCGACAACAGTGCATTAATATCCTTAGCTAAAAATATAGCTGGAACTCCCACACTCTGCCGGTAAAAAGCACTGCTGGTTAAGTTATTATGCATATATGCTTGGATCAATTGCAGATAATCATGGCTTTGCAGTGCGACTTGGTCGGCTAACACCATTAGCAAGGCATCCGCCTGTTGATGTTGGGCATAGCGCCCAGCCAATTTCACCGAACTGGACAAACCCTGTTGCCATTGGTCATTGATGAGCCGTTGATGCTGGGCTGTGATGGCCAACACGTCATCCGTTTGATGTGCGCCTAACACCACCACCGCAGGATCAATACCTGCAGCTTGGGTGACGCTGTCGAGTGTTTGCAGGCAATGTGCGAGTAAGCTTTGCTCACCTTGCACTTTGGCGACAATTTTAGCGCCGTTAAAACGACGGCTCGCACCCGCGGCTAAGATCACTGTGACAATTTTTGGCATTACCAATAGCACGCTCTCTAAATGGTTAAGACAACATAACCGTATCAAGACTGGTCAACTTGCTCTGATGAAGTACGCCATGGCATTGAGATAATATGCTGAGCGCAATTGCCCCTGGCAGTTCACCACCCAAGGCTAATCCTGCCGGCGCCGAAAAATAGCCACTAAAGTCGTCAACTGTTAACTCAGCCATGTTCAACACTTTGTCACGACGATGAGTTGGACCTAATAACGAAATATAGGCCAAAGGTATGGTTTGGAGTACCTGTAATGTTTTAGCATCGATTTGTAAATTATGGCTCATCACAAATGCGGCATCTAAATGAGTTAGCAGCGTTGTTGACACTTCTGCGGTCGGCTTTTTGATAATTTGGCAGCCAGGGAAATCATAACTTCGGGCATAAGCCGTGCGTTCATCAAACACAGTGACTTTCCAACCTAGTGTTTGCGCCATTTGCGCAATAGGTTGTGCATCTAAACCGCCACCGAAGATCCCCACGTGCACCGGGGCCCGAAGCGGAATATGCAACATCATGTTATTTTGCTCGACCACGGTACGGGTTTTGCTATTAAGCGTGATAGGTTCAGGTGAATCAGCGGCTTGTTCAACAAAGTGTCCGCTTAATTGATTGCTTGGGGTGCCATCGGCAACAATATCAATTTGATACACCCCCCCATTCGCCCGCATTAAGGCATCATGAACCCGAACTAAACCAAGATAATTATTCGATTTATTTAATGACACCATCATAATATTCACGATGCCACCACAACCCAGCTGATAGCTGGTATCAGACTCATCGGTTGCGTCATAGGTTAATTGGAGCACTTGCTGGGTTTGAATCGCCCGTTGTGCATGCCGACGTAAATCCGCTTCAAGGCAACCACCACTTAACATCCCTAGGCTTTTGCCCATGGGATGAAATAGCATTATGGCGCCAGGTTTGCGGTAAGAAGAGCCCTGCACTTGGGTAAGTACGGCGAGTACCCAGTCTTCTTGATAAGAAGGCAACCAGGTATCGAGTAAATCAACGAGGTGTTGAACCATTTGAACTGTCCATCATATGTAAACGCAGTCTCTTAAGCTAACAGACTGCGTTTACAATGCAAAGAATCAATGGTTTCAACTTATTAATAAATAACCTCAATGACCTGATCACATAACAAATTGTTAATCAAATAACTGATCAGCAACAAAAGGATTGCTTTGTCGCTCATCGACAAAGGTCGACATGGGTCCATGCCCGGGAATAAAGCTCACATCATTTCCTAATGGCCACAATTTGGTGGTAATGGAGTGAAGTAAATCTTGATGATTAGATTGAGGGAAATCCGTGCGGCCAATTGAGCCCCTAAAAAGCACATCGCCCACCCACGCTAAATTAGCCGTTTTATCATAAAAAACAATGTGTCCTGGTGTATGCCCAGGGCAATATAACACTTGTAATCGCTGCTCACCGACACTCACCACATCACCTTCATTAAGGTATTGAGTTGGCTCAAAAGCTTCAACTCTTGGAAAACCAAAGTTTTGGCTTTGTTTCACTAAATTTTCTAACCAAAATTTATCGGCAATGTGCGGACCAATGATCGGGATAGCTAATCGTTTTGCTAATGCCGCTGCGCCGCCAACATGATCAATATGACCATGGGTTAATAATATTTTTTCAACACTCAAGCCTAACTTAGCCACTTCAGCTAAAATTCGCTCAATGTCGCCTCCAGGATCGACCACGGCAGCCTTTAAGGTTTTTTCACACCATATGAGACTACAATTTTGTTGAAATGGCGTTACAGGGATGATTTGATACTTCATCGACAACCTCGTCCTTAATAATTATTGAGCTAATTATCGGTTAATTTTATCTAAGCAGATTTGATCTAGATACCTATTTAACTTGATTGCCATCCCGCTACCGAGGGTTAATATGTAACATGGCTCATAAAATAGCGCGAGCAGCGCCTGTATATCAGACTAATCTGCTGAAATCTGCTGCGCGATTGTCATCAATGACAAATCAAGCTTGGATAGGATTAGTCTCCCCATTAATCACCACTGAATAGGCATGCTATGCATATAGAACTCACATTAGCAGACATTGTTGCCCGTAAGCACTTTTTCTCTGTGCCACTCGATTACCAACACAGTTCCAGTAAACAAATTACCGTCTTCGCCCGTGAAATTATCAGTGTTGAAAACCAACATAAAAACTTGCCTTATTTAGTGTTTTTCCAAGGCGGACCCGGTTTTGGTGCCGTTAGACCGATTAGCAATAGCGGCTGGATTAAACGCGCCTTAACAGAATACCGCGTATTACTACTAGACCAACGCGGTACCGGGTTATCAAGCCCAGTAAATGCGTCCAGCTTAAGTGATATGAATGCCACAGACCAAGCCGATTACTTAGGTTTTTTTCGCGCCGATAATATTATTCGCGATGCTGAATACATAAGAGCCCAATTATCGCCCAATGAACCTTGGAGTATTTTAGGTCAAAGCTTTGGCGGTTTTTGTGTGTTGCATTATTTATCTGCCGCGCCAGAAGGTTTGAAAGAAGCCTATATTACTGGCGGTATGCCATCACTGAGTCGCCCCGCTGATGAAGTTTATCAAGCGACATATCAGCGAGTCATCGCCAAAAATAATGATTTTTTTAAGCGTTTTAATGATGCACGTTCTTTAGTCGATAATTTGGCCAAATATTTGTACGAACATAAGGTGTATTTAGCCACAGGCGAACAACTGAGTGTAGAAATGTTTCAGCTGCTGGGCATTAATTTAGGCATGGAACAAGGACCTGAAGCAGTCTATTACTTGCTTGAACAAGGGTTAATTGAAACACCACACGGCATAGACATTAACCCGATATTTTTACACCAGTTCAGCCAGTTTCTGAGCTATAACACCAACCCTATGTTTGCATTAATGCATGAATCTATTTATTGCCAACAACATGCTTCGATGTGGGCGGCTCATCGAGTACGGGCACATTTTGAACAATTCAATTATCGTCCAGATAAGCCATTACTGTTTACCGGTGAAATGGTCTATCCATGGATGTTTGCCCAATTCGAAGCATTAATACCATTACAACAGGTAGCCAACTTAATCGCCGCAAAAAAAGATTGGCCAGCATTATACGATCTTGAAAAACTGGCTAATAATAAAGTCCCTGTGGCGGCCGCTATTTATAGCAATGATATGTTTGTGGAAATGCAATACAGTTTAGAAACCAGCAAGCAAGTGGCTAACCTCAAGTATTGGCTCACCTCAGAATACGAACACAATGGTATCCGCATGGATGGTGAACGTATTTTAGATAAACTGATCAGCCTTAATCGCGGCCATTGTTTACGCTAAACTTGCTTATGCTAGGATATCAGCCACAAAAAACGGCTTAAGCATATAACGCTTAAGCCGTTTTTACTGTTTGCTACAATTGAATATCTGCAGCATGCAACTATTGATTATAGAACTTGGATAACTTGTTCTTTGGTAAAGCGAGACTTAGGTAAGGCAGCGTTATAATCTTCTTCTGGGCTGTGGTAGCCCAACACAAGTGCCACGTCACAAATATAACCGTCTAATTCTTTTTCAAAAACTTGACCCATCATTGCGCTATCAACCCCTTCCATCGGTGTTGAATCAATGCCTAAACGCGCAACGGCATGCATAGTGTTACCCAAGGCTAAATACGTTTGTGCTTTAGTCCACTGTGCATTATTTCCCGCTTCATCGGTATTTAAGTCAACAAATACATACGCACCAAACGCAGCTTCACGCGCTTCAGCTTTAGTGCGACCGTCTTCAATACCTTTATCAACGACTTTGGCATAATCTTCGCGAGTATATTTTGGATTATAAGCAAACAAAATGATATGTGATGCCGCGTTAATGTGTGGTTGATTGAACTGAAATTTATTAGCAAAGGTGTCATACATACGTTGTTTAGCTTGATCACTTTCAATCACGATAAACTTCCAAGGTTGTGAATTAATCGAAGACGGTGACAATCTCATCGCCTCATAAATCACCGCCATGTCTTCAGCTGAAATACGTTTGCTTGGATCATAGCGTTTAACGGTATAACGATTTTCTAAATCGGCAATAATTGGATGAGTCATGTGGTGCTCCAGTAAATGAATTAAATGCGGCAATCGAACAAGATTAAATTAACGGCTATGAGTCTATAGCGTGTTATCTCGTCAGAGGATCAAATCGTGAATGCAATTGGCAATTGGCCACTGCCTTGGTTTATCTTTCAGGTCAATATGGGCTAATATTGGTATTAAAATCCCATTCTTCAATCCCGAAAATAAAATAAAATAAAATAAAATAACGAAGCTTAAATAAACAAATACTTCGTTACCCTATGATGTAACTATATGTTTTAAACAATATGTTATCGATAAAATAACAATAATCATCACGAAACTGTCACCATTGCTGCTATTGGCAACATGGTGCACTAACCGAAGTGACACTCTTAGCTGCGCGACCTAGCTTCAGTGCAGCTAACCTTTTTCCATCCGTATTACTCGCGGCATTAACTGGCATCGTCATGTTCGGCTAACCACTGCCGGATCACATCATCAAGACACAAGTCTTCGCGGCGCACGCGATAATCCAATTCGGCAATAATCTCGTTAGAAAAACGTAACCGGTCAAGTTTGGCAAGTTGTGCTGGCGTAAATAAGGCTTTTTTATCGTCTCGTAATAATAAAACCGCTCTATCAACTATCCCCAGTAAACCTTTTGGTTCTACCATTTCGCGAATATGGTGTCGATAAAGTAAAAATTGCGGCTTCCATAACGGCACAACGATCCATTCTTTACGTGCGACTGCTTGTTCGAACGACTTAAAACAATCTTCTTCAGTACCCGATTGAAACCGATAACCAGCCTCATATAATCCATACTCTGTCATCATCTTGATTGAAAAACGAGTGATGCCAGCACCCGATGTAATGCCTTGGATCAGCGGGATCATTTTGTCGACCACATCAGGCTTAAGCAAATGGCTAACCTGACTCACTGCTTCTACAGGCACATAATCAGGTACTTCCCATCACGCATAAGGTTCATAATGAAGCCCTAGTTCTGCTAAGCCAATCGTTCTGTTAACCCAATAACCTGTTCAACCTCACTTTTATATGCCCCATGGCTTGAAGGCAACCAAGCTGAACTCAATAAATCAACCTATCATGAGGCTAGTTTTTTGAAGTTATCTTGATGAGGAGAATAAATACGTTCAACTTCAAAACCCATGGCTTGTAACACATGCGTGACTAACAATGCTGCCACATGATGAAATGACAGATCGGTTACCCCTATTTTTAACGTGCTGACTTGAGTGGTATTTTACATGGTCAAAAAAATCCTAATTCTCTTGGCTTTACTGCGTTAACAACGATCAACTAACGCCATTTTATTGAGCAACCGATACTGGCCGTTTGTACTTCAGGGCCGAGCCCTGTTTTGGCAATCATGCGCATTGCATTAACCAACTCAGGCACCCTGTGTGGGGTATTGTTCATTCGTGCATTATCTAAACGACCACGATATTGCAATTCGCCATTATGGTTAAATCCAAAAAAATCAGGCGTACATACTGCGCCATATTGCTTAGCAATAGATTGATCTTCATCCACTAAATATGGAAATAAAAAACCATGCTGCTGAGCAAAACGGGTCATATTTTCAGGAGAGTCTGCTGTAACGCCGTGGTAATCATTCGACATGATCGCGAGTACATTGATCCCTTCAGCCATCAGTAATTGGCTATCATCGGCTAAACGCTGCGCAATGGCTTTAACATACGGGCAGTGATTACAAATAAACGCAACCAATAAACCTTGCCTACCCAGATGCTCACTCATAGTAAAGCGGTTGCCATCGGGATCGGCTAAGGTAAAATCTGGGGCTTTAAAACCCAACTCCCCGATTGGTGAATCAAGTAGCATAATTAATCTCCCTCAAGTTCACATGTCGTAAATTAGTTAACCATAACGTCATTTGATTGAATAATAGGTCTGGTTAAATACCAGACCCTAATTTTAATGCTCAAATTGGGTCACATTAGTCAAATTTAGTCATTTCATTCACAGTAAACTTAACAACTTTCCCTTCAGTTGCGGCCACAAAATCTTTTAAATCTTGGTTATCCATATGGGTTTGCCATAACTCACGAGTTGCCCAGGTTTCATAAAACATAAAATGGGCTGGATTAGTATTGTCCTGATGCAATTCATAATTGATGCAACCGACTTCTGCACGAGTCACTTCAATCAGCTTTAACAATTCAGCCTTCACTAGTTCAATTTGATCTGCTTGAGTTTTGATGTTGGCTACTATGGTTAATGCCGTCATATAAATATCCTTTTGAATACGAGTCCTATTTAGGACGAAAAATATTTTCAACTGTTCGTTATACAATCTGTTTTATCATTTGTTATCAGGCGATGATTCAAGCGGCTAAACAAGCTAAAAAGCTTATCCGATCCAATCACGGGTATATGACTATAATAGACGCCAAATACTTAATAATAAACAGGGTAATAATTGAAACATTATCAATTTTAAATTGTTAATGAAGGAGGTTAATCAACTTAACTCAACCTGAGTTTGGTTATAAATCTTGGCTTATAGCTCAATATGAGTCGCATGTAAGCACATGCTGGGCTTACATTCGCGCGACAAACGCTTAGGGTATCAGCGTTTAGGATATCAAGGTTTGATAGCCAGCCTGTTGTTCATCAGCAATAAAGGACACATAGCGCTGAATACTGTCAAGGCTGTCTTCATGGTAGTGCGACACATAAAGCAACTGGCTTAAGTGCTCCCGAGCAATCAACTCAAGGGTACTTTTCATCAGTCTTCTGCCTAAATAATCCAGGCCTTGATAGGGTTCATCTAAAATCAATAACGTCGGCTGTTTAACGATAGCTCTAGCAATTAATAATAATCGCTGTTGTCCGTAATCAAGCTGCCTAAAAGACGTGCTAGCAAGATGTCCCATATGTAGAATATGCAACCATTCTTTCGCGATATTCCGTTCTTGCGCGGTTGATTGGTGATATAGCCCGATTGAATCATAAAATCCAGACACGATGACGTCTACTGCACTGCAGTTAACCCGATACTGTAAATGCAGCGCCGACGACACCATGCCGATGTTCTTTTTTATCTCCCAAATGCTTTCTCCCGAGCCCCTTTTTTTACCAAAAATATGAATATCATTGCTGTAACACTGAGGATGATCACCAAAAATCAATCCCAGCAAGGTACTTTTACCGCAACCATTTGGGCCTTTAATCTGCCAATGTTCACCTTTATTAATCCGCCAATTAACCCCAGTGAAAATAACGTTGTCTGAATAAGCCACCCGACCATTTTTGATTTCAAAAATAGGATCGTCAAATTGAGTGCTGTGACGATGGCGTCTGATCAACGTCAGCATTTGTTCACTTTGTTGTTGCGACTGGGCTTTAATTTGCGCTATAACAGGATGATTATCCCAGTCAACTTTACTCATCAGCGACTCTAGCTTGCCTTGGCTAAATAACGCTATGTGATCAATCCATTGAGGAATATCTTCTTCTCTACTCACCACCAGCATCAACTGCATTGAATGAGATAATTGTCCAAGATAGTCGCATAACTCCTGGCGATGAGCGCTATCGAGACCGGCATATGGGTCGTCCAAAATCAGTAAATCGGCAGGCGTAGATAAGGCTCTGGCTAGCATTAATCGCCTGCTTTCTCCGGTGGATAACACCGTAAAGCGGCTATCTCTTAAATGCACAAGATCTAGATCGTTTAATAACCTATCTGTTTGAGCCTTATCTTGGCATTGCTCGAAAATCAATCCTTCAACAGAAAAAGCGCGATCGATTTCGCCTAACAGCTCGCTTTCATCCTCTGCTAATACCTTTTCAAGTAAATCTTGCTGCGTTCTTAAGGACACCTCAACAACCCGTCCGGGGGATTGACTTAACTCACCCGAAATCACTAAGGGCTCCAGTGATTCTACTTGCTTATTTGATTGTGCTTGCAACGATTGCTGAGTGAAAACTTGCGCTAATATTGCGCCTAAATCGCCGTTGGTACTGAATACAGCCCAAGACTCGCTAGTGTTAATATTCCAAAGATTAACCGCTAAGGTTAACTGTGCCGCACTAGCGGTAAATTGTTCAAATCGAATGTCCATCCAGCACAACTCTCCTTATTATTGAAAATAAATGAATAAACAGACCGAAACAGTATGGGGTTAACCCCATGCGGTCAACATCATATTGGCGTATATGAGAAAAAATAAAACCCCGAATAATCGAGGTTTTATTGTGTCTATCTATGGTAATACCGTTACTGAGGCAACTTAATCCGTACGATACGGTAAGGTTTATCGCCTTGGGCTTTGCCTTCATTCAACGGTGCAGTGAGATGCAACTGGTTTTGAGTGACATATAACCAAGCATCATTGATGACAAAACCATCCGGCCAAGATAATAACTGCGTGTCTTGTGCTAATACTTGATAACCCTCTTTATTGACAATACCCACAGCCGAGTTTTCAATATCGCCAATATAGATATTACCCTTAGCGTCGATAGTGATCCCATCGGATGGGCGTTTTTGGCCAAACAGTTCAATACTGGCGGCTAATTGATTATCGGTTGCCTTATCATCGGCTAATAACGTGGTTGGGATCCTAAATAAATCGCTACCATTAACAGTACCAAAATAGACCCAGTCATTGTTGTTATCGATAACAATGGCATTTAAGCCTAAATAAATCGCTTCAGTTGTGCCATCTTCTCTTGCAGCGCCCATCAATGATCCATCGATCACAATGTCATGCTTTGGCGGCATGAGTTGAGGAAATGACTCAAGCACACGACGCGATTTACCGGTTGTTAAATCAACCACCACAAACGCGGGGTTTGTCGCACCGGTCAAATTACCTAACGTGGTATCAGCAATATACACTTTGTTGCGTTTTTCATCGATAGCGAAATCCTGTAAAAATGAATTGGCTACCGTAGCAGAAGTCTCAATCGGAATAACCTTAACCAGACGGTTATTCTCACTGTCCCAACCCACAAGCTTAGCTTGAGACGTTGCACTGCCCATGTCGAGAACCCAAACAATGCCATCTGTTGTGGTATGCACACCGATCACAGAAGCAAAACCAACCTCGCCTTTATCTGGACCGTCCGCCCAGTCAAGTGTTGGGAAGGGTTGTAAACTGCCATCTTTCATTAACTCGACCACCCGTAACTCAGGGTCATCTAAAGGCTGTTCAGATAAAATCATTCTGTTATTTGGCGTTATGGTCAAATTGCCTGGGCGGGTATTGCTCAGTTCAGCCACAACTTCTATTTCGGTAGCTTGAACCACTGTTGCTGTCAATAACGCTGCAAGCGTTAATACAGTACTAATCGGTTTCATAAAATGTCCTGAATATGTGTTAAACCTTGATATGAAGTGATACCGGGGTTTACCACTATCACTTCATATCAAAAATTAAAAGCCTTCTAATACAATCTTGCCGATAGCGCGACCCGTTTCTAACGCTTCATGAGCAGCACGAAGGTTGGTCGCATTAATCGCACCAAGATGTTGACCTAACGTCGTTTGAATATAACCTTCATCGACTAAATCAGAGACTCGGTTTAATAAACGGCTTTGTTCGTCCATATCAGCAGCATTAAACATTGAACGGGCAAACATAAACTCCCAATGCAATGACAAACTCTTGAGTTTCAACTTAGTGATATCTAACCCTTCTGGATCATCAGTCATGGCAATTTTGCCAAAGGGTGCGATCAACTGAGTGTAAGACTCAAAATAGGCATCAGTGCTGTTTAAACTGGCCACATGGGTGACAGGCCCTATGTTTAATCCATCAATTTGAGCTTGTAACGGTTTGGTGTGATCAACCACATGATCAGCGCCTAATTTTTTCACCCATTCGCTTGAACTTTCACGCGATGCGGTGGCGATAATGGTTGCACCCGTCAAGGTTTTTGCTAACTGAATAAAGATAGAACCCACACCACCAGCGGCGCCGACGACCAAAATGACGTCGTTTGATTTTTCAGTTGAATGAGGTGTTTGTTGCTTAATACATAAATGTTCAAACAGTAATTCCCAAGCCGTGATCGCCGTTAACGGTAATGCTGCGGCTTCGGCATCGGATAAACTTTTAGGTTTAATGCCTACTAAACGCTCATCCACTAATTGGTATTCTGCATTGCTACCCTGACGCGTAATATCGCCAGCATAATAAACCTGATCGCCAGGATTAAATTGGGTCACACTTTCACCTGTCGCTATCACTTCACCGACGGCGTCCCAACCTATTACTTTCACTTCACCCGCAACAGGCGCCATGTTCAAGCGGACTTTATAGTCTGCTGGGTTAACGGCTATGGCTTTTACCTTGATTAATAAATCACGGCCTGATGCAATAGGTTGAGGTAACTCGACGTCAATTAACGATTCAGGGTGAGTAACGGCTAATGATTGTGTGTATCCGATGGCTTTCATAATCTGCTTCCTTTAGTAAACGGTATAAATGGGATTAATTTTCAATGAAGCTATATTAGCGCTTGTTTTACTCCGCATAAACAGCATAATAATTGAAACATTATCAAATATAATTAGACAATATGTTATTAGAAGATCTGCAGGTTATCTTGAAAGTGGCTGAGTTTCGGAGCATTACCGGAGCAGCGACTAATCTTGATATGCGCACAGCGACCGCCAGCGCCGCAGTTAAGCGGGTAGAAAGTGCCCTAGGTGTTGAGTTGTTCATTCGCACTACAAGGCAGCTAAGGTTATCCAATGCCGGGGAAAAATACATTCCTCAATGTGAGCAAGCACTATTGATGCTCGAACAAGCCAAACAAAATATGAAAGGCGAATTAGACATCATCGACGGGGATTTACGAATTGCATTGTCATCCGATTTGGGCCGCAATCTGGTTATGCCATGGATAGATGAGTTTATGGCCGTCCACCCAGACATCAGCTTACGCGCCAACATTAGTGATAGTAACGTCGACTTCTACCGCGACTCAGTCGATTTGGCTCTGCGCTATGGATCACCCAGTGACGCCAGTGTTTATGGGTTTAAAATTTGTAATGTGCCGCGGGTTTTGTGCGCCACGCAAGCATATATCGACCAAAATGGCGAACCGACACACCCACACGATTTAGCCTCCCACAACGCCTTACTCTATCAACTGCATGATATGACTCATGATGTGTGGGAGTTCTCCAATGCTAAAACTATTTTTAAGATCAAAATGAAGGGTAATAGAGTGTCTAACGATAGCGATTTAGTCCGCCGTTGGTGTGTGGGAGGCAAAGGTCTGGCGGCGAAATCGTGTTTGGATATGTCTCATGATCTACTCGCGGGCAACGTTGTGAGTCTGATGCCAGAATACCAAGCAAAACCGACAGAATTATGGCTCATTTTCCCGAGCAGGCAATCCATTACACCCGCAGCACGATTACTCAGAGACACCTTAAAACAAAAGACCCGCAGTATTTTGCTGCAACTGATTGAGAAAGGCATAGTCGATAAAAGTGTACTCGATTGAAGCCCGTGCGTGGCGAGATGACCAGTGGTAATCGAGGAAAGAGGATGACAGGCTATAATTAGAGATAACGAGAGATAGCAAGTTATGACAAGCAGTTAAGAGCATTAGCCGATTCATGTTTGTATGTATTGCCACACAAATTTGGCCAAATAACTGGTGATAGCCCTATTCGGTTGTGCTAAATCACTGAATCTGTAAACGCACAATAAAGTATGCCAAATTTCAACTGAACAAGCCAAATGCTACATAATCATCAAACAACTATAAAAATTGAATAGCCCCAACTCACTTTGGGATATAAATGCGTTAACGTTAAAATGTTATACATACCTATGACTAGTAGTCAAATAATAGTGCAGAAAGCACGTTAATGCTTTTTTCAACGGCGCGAACAAAGCGCCCGTTGGAGCATTTTGTTAGATTTAAATGGTAAAAAGAATAGTGCTAAAATAGCATTACGACTTACAATCCATTTAATAAGCAATGGAATGGATATGCTTAATATAAATGTTAAGATGGCCAGTGATATCAAATATGTTAAATTATCTGCTGTACTTTTAGAAGTATAACTATAGGCATAACTATATGCATTGTATTCAATCCATTGGTGAAATATAAGTATATAAAGACTTGAGCGTCCTAGTGCCAAAGGAATACGCATTAACGTTTTATTTATTGCAATAAACCACGAAATGCTAAGTATAATATAAATGCCGCACACAGCCCCTAGCGTTGTTAAATTAGGACTTTTATATATTCTTTTATTAAAATCAATATGTGCATCAGAAAATGATATAATACACATTAAAACAATTATAGACAAAGTAAATAAATACGTGTTTGGAGAAAAATTAATAACTTTATCTCTAAGTAAAAAACCAGAAATGAAGTATATCGATGTTATCAATATAATATCGATAGAAAAGGGTAACCTTGGTATTGTAATGGAATAGTTAACTATCTCAAAATAATTGTATTCACCAATTAACGATACGCCTATAAATACAAAAAATAGCAATAAAATGAATTTATTATAGTAAGATAAGGAGTTAAATTTAGTGAATCTAAAAATAAAGTAACTAAAGCAGTACACTGCAAATAAGTGGGTTAAAAACCATAACGACACCCATCTTATGGTGTCTCCATTTCCATAAAAAATACCTTTTAGTTGAGATATAAGATCCTCATCTTGTCCAATTACACTAAAGAAAAAAAGAAGAAAAAGTACAGAAAAGTATGGTTTAAGAAGCGCTTCTGATTTTTTTAAAAAAAACTCTTTAGGAGGCATTGAATAAGAAAAAAAGATCCCAGATAAAAAGAAAAATAATGGCATTCTAAATAAAGCCATCGGTTCAATTATTTCTGGAAAAAGATATCTCAATTTACTGTGAAAAATAGCGACTAACGTAATTGATATACCTTTTGCTACATCAATATAAATAGTGCGATTTTTCATTTCTACCTCAGAAAATTATCATCGTAGTAGATCTACCCAGTACTGAGCAGTCCCACACTCATCCGGAGTGAGGAACTATCACATCCGGCTCTGCAGTTATATATCACTCGTGTAAAACACGGCACTAGTACCAATCAATCAGCACCAAACGCTTGCTGATCTTTAGACTCTCAATTCAGAAACTTCTAGCATCTTATTGAAATTAAGTCAGTTATCCTCCGCCGTTCACTGCGGTGGTTCAACCATTTGTATAAGCTATGTAAAACATAATCGTACACCTAGCCTAAACTTCGGCGGTTATCGGAAATATCACAAATAAAGGATTACTCCCCGCTCATTAACAAGAATGATAGGCATTGATATCAATCGCAAATCCAGTAGTAAGCTCAAATATTCTAAAATCAACTTACTCACTCAATGTTTAACATTTTTACCTATGCTTGAGTCTCTAAATCACAAGAAAGCTTTGCAGACAAGGTGAGTGCAGTAGTGATAATAAGGAGTGTTATCTAAACTGACTCTCCTTTATCTTCGCCTAGCCATCATTCATTACCTGTAAGTAAATAAAGATAATTAAAGACTAGTCCAATGCTTAGACATTCGCCATAAATCTTGGTCATATTTGTATTATTGATAAAAGCATATGACGTGGTCAACTAATTTAACTCACCCAAGTTAAGCGACTTTTTTTAAATACCCGTTCATCATTTCAAAAGCGTTCGGGTAAGGATAGCCCAAGTAAGAATGAAGACGATTGCTGTTGTACCACCTGGTTATGTAATTCAATATATCTTGTTGCGTTTCATAGCGAGCAGCGTACGAGCTGGTGAGTATTGCGTCGCTTTCTATATTTATCACTTGCATATTGAACACCTTGATCTGAATGCACGATAAGCCCTAGAGGTGAATTTCGCGACCAACTAGCCATGCTCAATGCATCATATACAAGACTTTTCTTCATTCGTGATGACATGCTCCAGCCAACCACTTTTCTAGAATATAAATAAATAATAACAGCAAGATACAATCAGACTTCGGTCGTACAAACGTAGGTTATATCCCCAACATAAGCTTAATTTGGCTGATTATATGTGAAGTTTTGCTTAAGCTTATTTTTAAAAATAGGTTTCTTATGTTCACTGCTTGTCGTCACTTTATATTTCTTCTTATAACGAACTAGATCGCCAGCTTCTTTCATTAGTTGTGCTGTTTTCCAGCGCCCAACCGGGAAGCTCAATGCATTTAAGCTTTTCTGCATTCGACGGCTGCCATAAGTGTGATCGCTGCTCTGTGATATTTTTTGTATCATTTCAATCATGTCACCATGAACAGGATCGAAACTTTTTGTTTCCATACATTTTAAGTAACTGTAATAATTGCGACTTTCGACACCAATCAACGGGCAGATGACGCTCACTGGCTAGGTCTTCTTATGCTCAGTAATAAACGAATATTTTATTTCGCTTCTTTCGCAAAGAAGACCGCCGTTTTTTTAGGATTTCACGCTCCATTTTAAGTTTTTTGTTTTCTTCTTTAAGTTGATGGATTTCCAATTGTTCAGGCGTTAATTTACCATTGCCTCTGAAAGCGAGGCCGTCGCCTTTTTCAGCTTCTCTAATCCATCTACCCAGGAAACTGGGACAAATACTTAGGTTTCTAGCGGCTTCAGCATTATTGTAACCTTGCTCATTAACGAGCGATATTGCATCTAGTTTCAATTATTTTGAATACTTTTGACGTGTTGTCATTCTATTTCTCCAGTTAAGTTCATTATGTCTTAACTGGGGTAGTCGGATCAATTAGACCACGTCACCATTAAACTACGTCAACCATCAAACAACTATAAAGATTGAATCGTTAACACTCACTTATAGACAAACATATTGTAACGTTAAAACATCAACGTCTAAGGCTCGCATTACCTTGAGTAATGACTATCTTAAGCATGTTGGATTATTTTCACTAAGAGATGAATGGGTCGCAGTTCACTGTTAAAGCAAATAAGCTAACCCAAAAGTGTCGGTTAGGCTCTTTCATGACAAAGAGTAAATGAACTGCAGTGGTGTGGGGAGCTGGAGGCTAGATACCTCCGACTAGCCGATTATGTGCTTGCTTGCACCTGGTTTATTTTTAGCCAAAATATCTCTTGGCATTCATTAGTGAAGCTTTTTTTATTTGGTGTAATTCTCACGTTTTCAGGTTGAGATATAACGTCATAGTCAATCCAATATTCAGAACAAACTTCATCACTCATTGTGCCTATATGGTCATATTCGATTTGTTTTCTTAACGTTACACCATTATCAAATTTTACAATGACTTCATTTTTTTCAATGAGAACGCCATCCTCTTCGATATTGTTTTCATTAGAAACTTGCTCAATGATTGTTAGCCCACTGATACTTTCTTTCAGGGCTAAAATATAAGTAAATAGATTATTCATATTATTGTCCAGTTAACGCTCCAGCACGTCAAGTGCTCACCGAAAATGGGAAGCGTAGCGAGTAATTATCCGAGTGCAGCAAGGTGTTAGAAGTATAAGCTGCGGTTCGCAACAGACGAGTAAAATAAAAGAATTCATTACATGATAACTCGCTGATTTTACTGTCATAACAAAAAAAGGTATTCAACCAATTTCATTTATAAAGGTAAACATTTGTGGCTAACCACCAGCATCAACGGATCGCATATGCTCAACACCACTTTATCGCATTTAACTTTTAATCTGCCCGCCGCATGCTCAACCCATCATGGTTATCTTTAATTTTAATAACTGCATTCGGTAAGCCCCTATAAAGTGACTAATACTTTATATAACAAAACCACCGCAAGTCCTATTATTCCTACTAAATTGAAATATCGTTTGACTCCGACCAAATGCGTAACGCTTCCAATATATCCAATGCTGAACGACCAAAATCAGTTAGTGAGTATGACACCGCAATCGGCCTATCACTTATCACAGTTCGTATTACCATTTCGTTCGCTTCAAGCTCCTTTAGCCGCTGATCAATCATTTTTTTACTGGCCCCACCAAGCATTCTAACCAAATCGTTAAAACGAACTGGCCCATCTTTTAAATGGTAAATAATTGAACCCGTCCACTTACCGCCAATTAAACGCATCCCTTTTTCTATCGCACACGGCTCTAAACAAGCATTTAAAATTTTTTTTCTACCTTTTATATCTGTTTTTATTGAACTGTCCAAAATTCCTCCTGCAAACTTAGATGGTTACCAAAAGTATACTGGTTACATATTTTTACAAGGTCACTAGCATATAGCACAAAGGCGTAAATGAAACACTTAATTGCTTGCATAGCATCTAGCCGCGAAGCGAACTAGTACCTAGACTTTTGACTTAAAAAAAGCGCAGCGTTCGCTTGTCATCGTTCGTTATCGCTTTTCACCACTTGTTACCCTCTTACCTTTTAGTTTTCTTTTTATAAGGCTTTTTAAAGCTGCGCTTTGGCGCTGTACTGGCCACGCCTTGCAGAGCTGAAGGTAACTGGCTCGATGCTTGATTGATCAAATCATCTAACTGGCTGAGTAATGGCTGCATAAACGCATCATATTTTAAGCGTTTTTGACTGATAGCATCTAAGCTATTTTCCCATAACGCCGTCATATCAGGTGTGGTTGCCGACTCGGGTAAACTGTAGATTAAGCCATTGCCGACGGGTGTGGCCAATATCGATTTTCCTTGGCGAATAAGATATCCGCGTTTAAATAATAACTCGATAATCCCAGCTCGAGTCGCTTCAGTGCCTAAACCATCGGTTTCTTTGAGGATTTTTTTAATCTCAACATTGGTAACATAACGACTGATCCCTGTCATGGCTGCCAGTAAGGTGGCATCATTAAAATGCTTAGGCGCTTGAGTCATTTTTTCCAATAATTCACCCCGTTGGCAATGCAGCATTTGCCCTTTAACCAGTGGCGGTAACGACTGTACCGCGTCGTCGTTATCATCATCGCTACTAGTTGAACTAGAATTTACACTAGAATTAGTATGATTTGCTGTGGCGGCCCGTTTAAATAATTGCTTCCAGCCCAATGCTTTGTCTTGGCGGGCCTTAGTGGTAAACAAACCACCGGCAATGGTCACTTCAACTGCGGTTTCTGCATAAATATAGGCGGGATAAAACTGCGCTAAATATTGCCGCGCAACATGTTGGTATAACTTTGCCTCATTACCTGATAGTGCAGTTAAGTTAGCCACTTTTTCAGTGGGCACAATTGCATGGTGAGCATCTACTTTACTGTCGTCCCACGCTTTAGATTTAAGTTTGCTATTAGGAGACTCACAACCTTCAATTAAACCTGAAGCACCTCTGAGTACGGCATCCAATACTTTTGGTGCCAAAGCATGCTGCTCTTTAGGTAAATAGCGACTGTCTGAGCGCGGATAAGTAATCAATTTATGGCGCTCGTATAAACTTTGGCAGGTATCCAGTACCTCTTTCGCCGATAGGCTAAAACGTTTAGCCGCGTCTATTTGCAAGGCTGATAAGCTGTAAGGCAATGGCGGATTTTGGCGCTTATCTTTAGCTTCAAGTTTAGTTATTTCTGCAGGTTTACCATTAATGCGCGCAACGACGTTTTCGGCTAAACCTTTAGCTAATACTCGGCCGTCTTCATCCATGTAAGGCTGACATGCCTCACTAGGCTTCCATTTAGCACTAAAACTTTGTTGCTTATCGGTCAGCAAATGCGCTAACACTTCATAAAAAGGTTTTGGGGTAAATGCAGCAATGTCTTCATCGCGGCGTACGACTAACCCAAGCAAAGGAGTTTGTACTCGGCCAACTGATAATACGCCCTGATAACCGACCTTACGCCCTTGAATGGTATACGCACGAGTCATGTTCATGCCATACAACCAGTCAGCTCTGCTGCGGGCTAATGCAGAAGTCGATAATGGAATAAACTCACGATTACTGCGTAATTGGCCTAATGCACGTTTAACCGCTTGTGGGTTTAAATCACTGATTAACAGTCGCTGTACTTGATTAAGTTTATCGCCTTTGACGCCTAAATAGGCAATCACTTCATCCACCAGCAATTGCCCTTCTCGGTCTGGATCGCCAGCATTAATAATTGATGAAGCCTGTTTTACTAACTTACGCAGTACAGTTAACTGACTGCGTGTTTTAGATTTAGGCATCAACTTCCACGTTTGCGGCACGATAGGAAGGTGCTCGAGTTTCCACGATTTAAAGGCGTCGTCATAGGCATCGGGCTCGGCTTGCTCTAATAAGTGACCAATGCACCATGACACACAATCACCATTGGCAGTTGTGATAAAGCCATCACCTTTTTTATGTGGCTTTGGCAGAACATCGGCAATAGCACGACCTAGACTGGGTTTTTCAGCAATATATAAAATCATAATCCACTGTTGGGGGCGTTAGCGTTCAATATGACAAACCAAACTGCGCCACTTAACTGTATAAATTTACAGTATAGATTAGCGCTAAATACGCCAAGCTGCAAATATGAAATAATTAACCCCTTATCGGCGTAAATCATTACAATAAAAGCATAACAGCGAAAAGCCTAGACCTTAGAGCGGACTGCGTCCTGCTAGTTCGCTTCGCGGCTATAAAAGCATAACAGCGATAAACCTAGACGCTAGAGCGGACTGCGTCCTGCTAGGTCGCTTCGCGGCTATAAAAGCTTAACAGCGAAAAACCTAGACGCTAGAGCGGACTGCGTCCTGCTAGTTCGCTTCGCGGCTATAAAAGCATAACAGCGATAAGCCTAGACCCTAGAGCGGACTACGTCCTGCTAGATCGCTTCGCTGCTATAAAAGCTTAACAGCGAAGACCCTAGACCCTAGAGCGGACTGCGTCCTGCTAGATCGCTGCGCTGCTATAAAAGCTTAACAGCGAAGAACCTAGACCCTAGAAAGGACTACGTCCTGCTAGTTCGCTTGTTATCGATTTTTATCGCTCGTCATCGTTTTTTATCGCATGTTATCGTTATCGCATGTTATCGTTATCGCTTGATATCGATCTTTATCGCTTGTAATCGCTTGTAACCGCTCTTATAGCCTCTAGCCGCGAAGCGACCTAGTTCTTAGGTTTTTAAAGCACATAAAAAAACCAGCATAAATTATGCTGGTTTTTTATCACTAACAAACAGTGGTTAACTTATGGATGACACTCGTTGTGCATTTCTAAGTTTGTACCTATGTCTTTTGAGCGATTGGCTTTGGCATCATCGTTACGCAATTGCGTTAAATGATCCAAGTAAGCTTGGTCAACATCATTAGTAATATAATGACCGTCGAACACGGATGTTTCGAAACGTTTAATCTCTGGATTTTCCATTCTTACTGCTGCAATTAAGTCGCTTAAGTCTTGAAAAATAATGCCATCGGCACCAATGATTTTTGCAATTTCATCTGCATCACGACCATGAGCAATTAACTCATTAGAGGTCGGCATATCGATACCATACACGTTAGGGAAACGGATTTCAGGTGCGGCCGAAGCGAAGTACACTTTCTTTGCTCCTGCTTCACGTGCCATTTCAATGATCTGCTCAGATGTAGTGCCACGAACAATCGAGTCATCAACCAGTAATACGTTTTTACCTTTAAACTCGGTTTTAATCGCGTTCAGTTTACGACGTACTGATTTTTTACGTTCTTGTTGACCAGGCATAATGAAAGTACGGCCGATATAACGGTTTTTAACAAAACCTTGCCGATACGGTAAATCCATGCAACGAGCGATTTCTAATGCAATATCGCACGAGGTTTCAGGAATAGGAATGACAACATCAATGTCATGATCTTCCCATTCTTTTTTAATTTTATCGCCTAACTTAGCACCCATATTTACGCGACTGGCATACACAGAGATTTTGTCGATGCTCGAATCTGGACGGGCAAAATACACAAATTCGAAAATACAAGGAGCATAGCTTGGATCAACAGCACATTGTCGGGTAAATAATTGTCCATCAAGTGAAATATAGATAGCTTCACCAGGTGCTACATCACGCATGACTTCAAAACCGACGGCATCTAATGCCACACTCTCCGAGGCAACCATATACTCGGTGCCTGTTGGGGTTTCATGCTTACCCAGTACCAATGGGCGAATACCAAAGGGATCGCGAAATGCGACTAAACCTTGGCCGATGATCATAGCGACTACCGCATAAGCACCACGGGTTTGCGCATGCACTTTGGCAACCGCATCAAACACTTCATCGGCGCTTAAGGTTAAGCTGCGAGTCTCTTGTAACTCATCGGCTAACAGGTTTAACAAGATTTCTGAATCAGAAGTGGTGTTAACATGACGACGTTTTCTGACTAGGCTTTCCGCCAGATCTAGCGTATTGGTCAAGTTGCCGTTATGCGCTAACGAGATACCAAAAGGTGAGTTAACATAAAACGGTTGCGCCTCTGATGCACTAGAGCTACCTGCAGTAGGATAACGAACATGTCCAATACCGGCATTACCTTGTAAACGCTGCATGTGCTTAGGTTCAAACACATCTTTAACTAAGCCGTTTGCTTTACGTAAACGAAACGCATGCATGTCAACAGTCACAATCCCTGCTGCGTCTTGACCACGATGTTGAAGCACAGTTAGCGCATCATAAATGGTCTGATTAACTGTTGATTTTCCTACTATTCCGACGATACCGCACATGGGTAAGGTTCCTCACTATAAGGTGTTTTATGTTTAAAATTTTATATTTTTGGTACAAAGCTTGAGGTATTTTCGAGATAGTTAAAAAACCACTGAATTACCACACCAAATTCGGGTACAAGTTCAGAATCCTGCCACCATCTCGTGTCAGGAAATGCTGTAAATGCATCCATAAAAAATAATAATGCGCTCACAATTAACGCGCCGCGAATGGCACCAAAACACAAACCTAAAACCCGGTCTGTACCTGATAAGCCAGTTTTAGCCACTAATTGGCCTAACAAATAATTTACTAATGCCCCTAGGATCAGGGTAATGATAAAAAGAATGGCAATCGCCACGCCGTTTCTGACTAACTCGTCCTGCATTTGGGTTAAATGAGCTGCAAGATCAAGATAAAACTGGCTAGCGATAAAGAAGGCGGCAAACCAAACCACAAGAGACATGGCTTCTTTGGCAAATCCGCGGATCAAACTAATAATAGTTGATAACCCGATGACGATAATAATTGCGTAATCAATCCAAACCATGAAGATGGGGATCCGGTATAGGGTTCAAGACGGCGCGATTCTAACAGAGACAGAGATGTTTCTCACCTCTGATTGCATAAATTATTCTTGCGTGATTAAGAACAATCAAATTGTAACTATTAATCACGCCAAAAATACCGTCTGAATAGGTTATTGTTCCTGTGGATTATAGGCTACTATTTTGCCTTTAAGTCCGGTTAATTTCAAGATAGGTTGTTGACGAGCTTTAAGTTTTTCTTTTGACACTTCAGGGCCAACGAACACTCGTGTTAATGTGCCTTCTACAGGCACCTTGGGCAATGTATAAGCGTTAAAACCAGCCGATCGAAGCTGGACAACCAAGGCTTTGACATTCGTCATATTATTAAAACCGCCTAATTGCAGAGTAAAACCGGCTGTAATAGGCGCCTTTGTTTTACTGGCAACGGGTGTGTCAGGCTTTTTTTCAGCCGTTGTTGCCGCGGCAGGCTGTTTGACGGCTTGACTCACTTCTTGAGTCTGTTCCTCACCTGATCCGACGATATCGCGATCAAGATCTTGTGGCTCAGCAAGGGTCAACACTTGAAAATTATCCGTTGGCTCTGACATGGCTGCAGATTGCCCTGCCGTTGATGCGTTTGTTGGGACTGGACGTAGTGGGATCTCAGTAAATTCCTCGACCACCTGCGTTTTTTTACCGTCCAATAAATCGGGTAAAAAAATCACGCCTAAAGCGACTAACACTATGGTACCCACCAAACGATTTTGAAATTGACGATTCAAAGCTAATTCCCTTTGTTTAACATAACGACGTTATGATGGCTTGTAAAAGCGACGTCTAACATAAATGGTGTTTATAACGATTTAAACCCGGCAACAGTATAAAAAGAGCCGAAGACAATCACCACATCATCCGCCTCAACCGTGGCTTGTATAGCTTGCCATGCACTAGCGATGTCAGCAAACTCACTAACATGCTCACGGCTACTGTCATTGGGCAATGCTTGGCTCAGTGCTTGTGCTGAGGCGCCGCGAGGATTTGCTAAACTAACAAAATACCAATGATTAATTTGTGTTGCCAGTGTTGCTAATACCGATTTAATATCTTTGTCTTTGAGCATGCCACATAAGGCAACAATACGACGACCTTGATACGCCTGCAATTGTTGGGCTAAATATCTTGCCGCATGGGGATTATGCGCCACATCTAAAAGCACTAACGGTTGCTGACTCACCTGCTCTAATCGTCCGGCAAGTTGCGCTTGTTGTAATCCTTGGTTAATGTGCTGTTGGCTTATTTGCGGCCAAAGATGGCTTAGCAGCGCAACGGTACTTGCCGCATTGGCCAAGGGTAACCTTGGCACAGCTAAGCCAGCATAAGATTGCTGCGCCGACTCAAAGTGCCATAATTCTGGTTGACTCTGGTCTTTATGGTAATGAAACTCATGTCCAACACGATAAAGTGTTGTGCCGATCTGATGAGCATATTCAGTTACGCTCAACGGTAAGTCAGGTTCGCCTATAATAGCGAAACAACCGGGGCGGAACACCCCAGCTTTTTCTCTGCCGACCTGTTCTCGGGTATCGCCTAAATATTCTTGGTGATCAAGATCGATAGAGGTCAAAATAGTGGCTGCGGAATCAATAATATTGGTTGCATCGAGGCGGCCACCTAAGCCAACTTCAAGAATAATAACATCGACGTTAGCCGCTTTGAACAAGTATAAACCCGCTAAGGTTGCATATTCAAAAAAGGTTAATGAAATATCACCACGAGCGGCCTCAATGGCACAAAAAGCCTCAATAAGAGAAGCATCACTGGCATCGTGTTGATTTATTCTTATGCGCTCATTGTATCGCAGTAAATGCGGCGAACTATACACGCCAACGGAGAAATCGGCTTGGCGTAAAATTGAGGCTAACATAGTGCAGGTAGTGCCTTTGCCATTGGTACCCGCCACGGTAATGACTTTAGCCGGAGCCAAATCAATCACATTGAGACGCTGGGCGACAGCACTGACACGCGTTAAGCCCATATCAATTTCGCTAGGATGAATTGCCAGCAAATAATCAAGCCATTGGTTTAAGCTTGATTCTTGATTGACTAGCGTAATTTTAGACGCGATTGACATCATTTAATACCATTACTTATGCAGGCCTAATTTGGCGTTACGAAAACCTAAGCTCAATTTTTTATTTCAATGAATATGACAGAAAAACACATTAATTCAACATAAACAGTGGGCCAAGTGCTAACTTAGGCAATTGATATTGCTCAGGGTAAGTCACATCAACTAAGTACAAACCATTGGGTTTAGCGGTGGCGGCCGCTTGTTTGCGGTCTTTGAGCGCCAAGACTTCAGTTATCCACTCTATAGCTCGATTACCTAAACCAATTTGAAGTAATGAACCCACAATATTACGCACCATATGATGTAAAAATGCATTGGCTTGAATATCCACCATCACATACATACCTTGACGAGTCACATTGATTTGATGCACATTTCGAACCGGATTATTCGCTTGACAATGCAATGCTCTAAAGCTGGTAAAATCGTGTTCACCCACGAGCAGCTGTGCGGCTTGATGCATCAAGGTTTCATCAATATCGCCGTGATAATGGCTCACACCAGAAGCTAAAATACCAGGGCGCAGTTGATGATTATAAATGATATAGCGATAACGTCTGGCGGTCGCACGATAACGAGCATGGAAACTGTCATCCACTTCTTTTGCCCACCGCACAGCTATACTGTCAGGTAAATTAGCATTAATCCCTAATGTCCATGCGGTCATAGGACGTTGTGCCTCGGTGTCAAAATGAACCACTTGTCCGGTACTATGCACGCCAGTATCTGTCCGGCCTGCACAGATCACTTTTATGGGTTCATTAGCCACATAACTTAAGGCTATTTCAAGCTGGGCTTGCACTGAAACGACATCAGCTTGGCGTTGCCAGCCGAAAAAACCACTACCATCATATTCAATACCTAACGCGACTCGCATGCCTATATCCTCTACTCAATAATGGCGCGCAGTTTACCACAAAAAAATGGCGCATGTATCTGCGCCGTTTGCTTTAATGTCTTGACGTTAGGCCTATTTATTTTACCTATACTGGGTTAACAGCCCAATTAATTTAAGTTTTTAAGTAAGTTTGCCGCTTCTAACTTTTGACGTTCATTGCCGTCCATTTTAACTTCTTTTAACAAGGCTCGGGCACTGTCTTGATCTTCAATCTCTATATACGCTCTGGCCAAGTCAAGTTTGGCATTAACGGAGTTTTCTTCATCATCAACATCGATCATATCAGCGTTACCTAGGAGTGAATTAACCGACCCCATATCAATATTAACGTCTTTATACTGGTCAGATCTATCGTCATCCTCATCAGCATCGTTTAACAATTTATCGATATCAATATAGCCATTTTCACGTTCAAAACGCATTAAGTCATCATCACTGACTTTATATTCCGCTGCTTGATTGTGTTCTGTTTGATTGTGCTCTGTTTGATCCAGTGCAGCTAAAGCTTCATCAACGGTTAAATTGTCATTACTCAGAATATAATCGTCTTCGGAGGTGTAACCATCATCATTGTCATCATCTTTTAATGACTGTGAAAATGCAGCCAGTAAATCATCATCACTCACCTCAGGGATTTCTTTCTCATCTGCTGCGGACTCGACAGCGTTAAGTAAATCACTTTCCCAATCCAATAATTCAGCTTTAGGTTTATTGGCTTTAAGATCGTTAAAGAAACCCGACTCTTTGTTGATTTTATTTTGTGCTGAAGACGAAGGCTTGCTATGGCCTATTTGGGCTAACAAAACATCAAGACCGTCATCTGCTTGTACTTCAGGAGCCGATGTTGTTGACGAACCTAGCTCTGTTCCAGCATTATTACTGATCCTTGACGTTTCCGCAGTTTCGACTTCAGACCCGGCATCTTTACCCGTATCATCCCCGTCATCTTTCTGAGTTAAGTCGGTATCGCCAAGATATTGGTCAAACTCCTCAAATAACTCGCTATCGTCTATTGTGTCACTAACAGACTGTGTGCGGTCAGTTTCAGCAGATGGTGTGAAATCGTCGTTAACATCTGGTTTAAAACTGGCCAATAACGCATTAATGTCATCATCGAGTGCCGCATCATCCAATATTAACGCTTCATTATCCGGTTCATTATCTAACTCTGCGGCAATTTGTGCTTGTAGGGTGGCGTTATCCTGATCGATTATTTGTGTTTCAACGACGGGTTCATTAAGACTTGCAAGCAACGCATCAATGTCTTCATCACTGGTTTCATTATCATCAATTGAATCAACATTGTTTTCATCATTCAATTCAGCCGCAATTTGCGCAGCGAAATCATCATTCTCAGCAATTTTCGCTTCACGGGGTGTTCCGTTGCCCATGTCTTTCAACATGGTGTCAATAACCGGCTCATTCAAACTGACCGATAAGGCATCAATATCACCATTGCTAGGCTCAACTTTTTGCTCATCGTTTTGGTATTGCGCGGCAATCAAGGCGGCAATATCGTCATCACTGTTAACTGAATCGGCGGTTAACGGCTCATCGGCAACATCCGACTCCGCAGGGCTATCAGCTTTAACTTGCGCAGAAACAGCATCCGGCTCAGGCGGCGTATCCAAATCGGCTAATAACGAGTCAATATCATCATTTGCCATTGATTTTGAGCTATCGACTTTTATCGGCTCAGCGGCAACATCAGACTCTGGCGGCGTATCTAAATCGGCTAATAACGAGTCAATATCATCATTTGCCATTGATTTTGAGCTATCGGCTTTTATCGGCTCAGCGGCAACATCAGACTCTGGCGGCGTATCTACATCGGCTAATAACGAGTCAATATCATCATTTTCCATTGATTTTGAGCTATCGGCTTTTATCGGCTCAGCAGCAACATCAGACTCTGGCGGCATATCTAAATCGGCTAATAACGAGTCAATGTCATCATTTGCCATTGATTTTGAGCTATCGGCTTTTATCGGCTCAGCGGCAACATCAGACTCTGGCGGCATATCTAAATCGGCTAATAACGAGTCAATGTCATCATTTGCCATTGATTTTGAGCTATCGGCTTTTATCGGCTCAGCGGCAACATCAGACTCTGGCGGCGTATCCAAATCAGCTAATAATGAGTCAATATCATCATTTGCCATTGATTTTGAACTATCGGCTTTTATCGGATCAGCGGCAATATCAGACTCTGGCGGCGTATCTAAATCGGCTAATAACGAATCAATATCATCATTTGCCATTGATTTTGAGCTATCGGCTTTTATCGGCTCAGCGGCAACATCCGACTCTGGCGGTGTATCCAAATCAGTTAATAACGAGTCAATATTATTTTCTACTGAAACCGCAAGGTCATTATTATTCTCTTTGGTGGAGACGTCGGTATCTAATCCAGCCAATAAACTGTCTAAATCATTTTCTGGGGCCACTGAGTTTAACGCTGCCGAAGGTTCATCATCTAATCCAGCTAATAAACTGTCGAGATCATCGTCATCGTCAAGAGGCTCGAGCTCAGAATCTTGCTCCTCCATGGCTTCAGCCCATAAATCATCTAGTGACGTTCCTTCGTCATCGTCTGAATCTTTTTCACTAATAAACATCTCTGATGCCCTGTCCATCTCGGCATCACTGCTCATTTGCATATCTGGCTGTAAATTAACGCTATCTAAATCGAGTACATCATCAATCGATTCCTCATCATCTGAATCTAAATGGATCACCAGATCGTCAGTGTCATCATTAGCGGAAGCGGAACCTGAATTGTTCACAGAGTGATTTTCTGTTTTTATTTCAGACTGTTGAGGATTTCGATTCCGGCGACTGAGTAACCAGAAAATCACAGCAAATATAATGAGAATAGGGATCGATGCAGCAAGGATCAACAAAATAGTATTGTCCATTACGCTGCGCCAAAAATCAGTTGGCTGGTCTACAACGGGTTCAATATTTGGGGTTTGATCTACAAGTTTGTTATTTTCTAAGGTTAAACTTTCGTTTTGTTCGCGTAATAGCTGTAAATCTTCTTCAAGAGAAGCAATGTTTAATGACATTTGCTCCACTTTGTTTTCCAGCACTTGATTGTCATTGTTGCTGACCATTAATTCATCTTGTGCTCGCGCCAACTCATCAGTCAACATTAATGCTTTAGCATTGGCTTTATCTAACGTGCTATTTAGATTGTTAACCACAACCGTATTGGCTTCGTTAATGGCTTTAGTTTGTACTTCTACGGCAGGATTTTGTTGAACAATTTGCTGGAGTTTGTCCGCAGTAGGGTTTTTCAGCGTAGCAATGTTCGCAGATACAACGGCTGGCTTAATAACCGGACGAGGCTGAGTTGGTGTAGTTGCACGGCGATCATTTTGTGCGGCACGACGTTTGGCAACATCATTGGGGATGGCAGCGATTTCATCGGCAGAAGGCACCAGTAATATCATCCCTCGTTCTAATGTATTGTAGTTATTACCGCTAAATGCATGTGGATTGGCATCAAACAACGCCGCCATCACCTGATAAACACTGACTCGATCATTGGGCCTGACTTGTTGCGCAATACTCCAAAACGTATCTCTTGACGTCGTTGGGCCATATTGTCGTTTTGCTTGTTGTTTAATCTCACCATTGGGCCCAGTAATGTTGAGCGTTTGTGCCTGTACAGACTCAACAAGCGGCACACTGCTTAAGCCAACTGCGGTGCAGGCAATCAAACCCACAATATATGAAATACGCAAAGTCATCCAATCCTTCCCTTTTAGCGCTATTGAGTTACCCGCGAGGCAACAGGCTTTAGGCAATTTTTATCGTTAGTATTATGGTCATTTACGCTATTAAACCACATCTATGTAGAGCCAATTTCACAGATAAATTCCATGCTATTGATGTTAAAAATTATATGTTTAAGACTATAAACTAGATTTACCGGACCTGCTACTCTTGGGATCAGTAAAACGAAAAAAGCCTACACATTGCAGGCTTTTTAAACTAAATCACATCCTTGATTAGGGTAGTGCTCTTTAATCTGTGGTAATTAGTAATAGTCTCTGATCAACACTTCGGCGATCTGAACACTGTTTAACGCTGCACCCTTACGAATATTATCGGCAGTAACCCATAAATTTATTCCATGAGAATGGGAAATATCTTTATGAACCCGACCCACATAGACAGCATCATTACCTGCTGCGTCGGTAACGACTGTTGGATACTCGTCGTCATTTTCAAATAACACTATACCTGGGGCATCACGTAAAACAGCTTTAACATCTTCAGCATCAACAGCTTGTCGCGTTTCAATATGCAACGCTTCTGAGTGACCATAAAACACAGGGACACGCACTGCGGTTGGGTTAACCACGATGTCATTGTCACCAAAAATCTTTTGGGTTTCCCACACCATTTTCATTTCTTCTTTGGTGTAGCCATTTTCCATAAATTTATCAATTTGTGGTAAAACATTAAACGCAATTTGTTTTGGATAAACAGACGGCTCTGATGGCAATCCTTGCAAAAGTTTAGCGCATTGATCGGCTAATTCTTCAATGGCTTTTTTACCGGAACCGGATACAGATTGATAGGTCGCCACATTAATACGTGAAATACCAAAAGCATCATAAATAGGCTTAAGTGCCACTAACATCTGAATGGTTGAACAATTAGGGTTGGCAATAATATTGCGATTGCGGAAATCAGCGATGGCTTCTGGATTGACTTCTGGCACGACCAATGGAATGTCGATGTCATTGCGAAAATGTGAGGTGTTGTCAATCACCACACAACCTGCTTCAGCTGCAATAGGGGCCCATTTTGCTGAGACATCGCCACCAGCAGAAAATAAACCAATTTGTGCTTGCGTCCAGTCAAACGTTTCTACGTCAAGAATTTCAACTTGTTTACCGTGAAAACTGACCGTTTCGCCAGCACTGCGACTGCTCGCTAATGGAAACAACTTAGCAACCGGGAAATTACGCTGCTCGAGGATCTCAATCATAGTTTGACCCACTGCGCCCGATGCACCTAAAACGACTATATTAAATTCCTGAGACATAATTAACGCTCGACTCCTATTATCCAGTTTGAACAGTCAATTTACCTTAGTTTGCTTATGCTTTACTAGATTAATATAATAAAAAAGCCAGCTTTGAAGTGATTTTTTCTCAACTGGCTAAAAATACTGTCTATTCGGCACACTATGCCCATTGATTGGCATTACCAGCCGGAGCTAATTAAAGCCTAAATCTGTTAGCATCGATGAGTGAATCGTATTATTGGATAGCAATGGCGTGACTTGAGTTAATGCTACCGCACTATACTCCCGACGATAGGTATGTTTTTTACGCATTAAATCAAATCCTGCCGCCGTTGAAAAACACCCTCTGAAGGTGATGTCATCATCACGTAAGTCATAAACCAGACGTGATAATTTAAGTAACTGACTTTCGGTTAAATCACTTTGGCTTTTTATCTGGCTAAATGGAAAAGTGGGCAACAAATTGGCCAATGACTTGTCTGCATGTAACCCTAATACGTTACATAGCTTTTGATACAACATAAAGGTACCACGAGCTTTTCCTTCTAGGCTATACCCCGCAATGTGCGGCGTCGCAAACTCAGCCAAAGCCACTAATTCAGCCATTGGGTTAGGCTCCCCTTCCCACACATCGAGTACCAGTTTGATATCATCACGTTGTTGCTTAAAGGCAATTAACGAGCGATTATCGATGACCTCTCCTCGACAGCAATTTAATAACCACGTATTAGGTTTTAACTGGTTCAGTCGGGTTTCATCAAACAAATGCCAGGTTTTATGCTCGCCCTGCTTGGTAATAGGCACATGCAAACTAATAATATCGGCTTGGTCAATTAAGGTATCTAAAGACACAAAATCTCGTCTATCACCTTGCTCGGCTTTAATCGGGTCACATAATAACACCTGCAAACCATAAGCTTGTAAACACTTAGCCGCCGCAGTCCCTGTATTGCCAGCACCAACAATACCCACCACTTTACCTTGAAGCGACTCACCAAAGCGTTGGGCTAATTCCAGCATCGCAATAAACGCGTACTCGCCCACCGCAGTGGCATTGCACCCTGGCGCATTGGTAAATGGAATCCCGCGTTTTGCAAGCTCATCAAGGTCAACATGATCGGTACCAATTGTTGCGCTACCGACAAATTTAAGCTTATGCGCCTGCTCGATTAATGCTGCATTGACTTTTGTCACTGATCTGACCAACAGCACATCGGCATCCAACACTTGATCCGCACTTAAAGTCCGGCCATTTACGTATTCAATTTGACCTAAGTCGCCAAATAAGGCATCGACATAAGGCATATTTTCATCGGCAATTATTTTCATTCGGTATCTTATTCACTACGGGGTTAACGACATCACATCGCATTATTTTATAATCAGTATCTTATACCAAACTCACCCACTCCGTCATTGCAAATAGCGATGAATGTTATCGCTGTCTATGCCTAGAAGCTAGAGCGGACTGCGTCCTGCTAGTTCGCTTCGCGGCGATAAAAGCCAACCGGCACATTTAAGCATCAACGCTAGATACTAGAGCGGATTGTGTCCTGCTAGTTCGTTTCGCGGCTGTAAAAGCCAACCTGCACATATAAGTATCAACGCTTGGTACTAGAGCGGCCTGCATCCTGCTAGTTCGCTTTGCGGCGATAAAAGCCAACCTGCACAGATAAGCATCAAAGCTAGGTACTAGAACGGATACGTCCTGCTAGTTCGCTGGCGATAAAGCCAACCGGCATATAAGCATCAACGCTAGATACTAGAGCGGACTGTGTCCTGCTAGTTCGCTTCGCGGCTATAAAAGCCAACCTGCACATATAAGCATCAACGCTAGAGACTAGAACGGATACGTCCAGCTAGTTCGCTTCGCGGCTATAAAAGCCAACCTGCAATATAAGCATCAGCGCTAGATACTAGAGCGGACTGTGTCCTGCTAGTTCGCTTCGCGGCTATAAAAGCCAACCTGCAATATAAGCATCAGCGCTAGATACTAGAGCGGACTGTGTCCTGCTAGTTCGCTTCGCGGCTATAAAAGCCAATCTGCACATATAAGCATCAACGCTAGATACTAGAGCGGACTACGTCCTGCTAGTTCGCTTCGCGGCTATAAAAGCGAAGCCAGTACCTGGTGTGGTCAACTAAATATTTACACCAATAGGAGCTGCATCTTTACGCTGCCCTTTTCGTAAGCACAGCGTTCGCTTGCCATCGCCTGTTACCGTCTGCCATCTCTTTCGCTTGTATAGCAGCGAAGCGTTCTAGCATCTAGCCGCGAAGCGACCTAGTATTTAGCCCTTCCCGTAATTGCAGTGTTCGCCTGTCATCGCCTGTTACCGTTTGCACCTCTTGTTATCGCTGTCGCTTTTATAGCCGCGAAGCGTTCTAGCATCTAGCCGCGTAGCGTCCTAGTATTTAGCCCTTCCCGTAAGCGCAGCATTCGCTTGTTATCGCTTGTTATCGCCTGTCATCGCCTGTTACCGTTTGCCACCTTTATTGCCATCGCTATCGCTTGTATAGCAGCGAAGCGTTCTAGCATCTAGCCGCGAAGCGACCTAGTATTTAGCCCTTCCCGTAATTGCAGTCATCGCCTGTTACCGTTTGCACCTCTTGTTATCGCTGTCGCTTTTATAGCCGCGAAGCGACCTCGACTCTAGGCCATTAGTTTAAAAGGCAAAAAAAAAGCCAACATCATGTCTAATGCTGGCTTTCATATTCTTCGCGGGTTAGCCCACTAATAACGTTTTACGCTTTGTATTTACGCATCACTAATGTTGCGTTGGTGCCACCAAAGCCAAAACTATTGCTCATAATGGTGTTCAATTCAGCTTTGCGCATTTCACGAACCACTGGCATACCGACAGCTTTCTCATCAAGGTTATCGATGTTTATGCTTGGTGCAATAAAGCTATCTTCCATCATGATTAGGCTATAAATTGTTTCATGAACACCCGCAGCGCCTAGCGCATGACCGGTTAACGACTTAGTTGATGCAAATGCTGGAACCTTGTCTTTAAACACTTCACGTAATGCTTCAAGTTCACGCATGTCACCCACTGGGGTAGATGTGCCATGAGTGTTGATGTAATCAACTGGGGTATCAACATCAGCTAATGCCATGTTCATACAACGAACGGCACCTTCACCAGATGGTGCAACCATGTCATAGCCATCAGATGATGCACCATAGCCAATAACCTCAGCATAAATCTTCGCTCCACGCGCTAAAGCATGCTCTAATTCTTCAACAACAACGATCCCGCCGCCGCCAGAAATAACAAACCCATCACGATCTGCATCATAAGTCCGTGACGCTTTTTCAGGCGTGGCATTGTACTTAGTCGATAATGCACCCATAGCATCAAATCCCATGGAGAGTGTCCAATCGACTTCTTCAGCACCACCTGCAAACACCATATCTTGCTTACCCATTTGGATAAGTTCAACGGCATGGCCAATACAATGTGCTGATGTCGCACAAGCTGAACTAATTGAGTAGCTCATACCTTTAATTTTAAAAGGTGTTGCTAAACAGGCGCTTGCAGTGCTAGACATAATGCGTGGCACAATATAAGGTCCGACGCGCTTAACACCTTTTGCTCTTAGTGTATCCGCGGCTTGCACTTGGTTCTTTGACGAAGCGCCACCGGTCCCAGCAATTAAACCGACACGATAATTAGAATATTGTTCTTCGGTTAAATTAGCATCGGCAATCGCTTCCTGCATAGCAATGTAAGCATATGCTGCAGCATCGCCCATAAAGCGAAGTGCTTTACGATCAATATAATCAGCTGGGTTCATTTTAATATCGCCCCAAACCGTGCTGCGTAATTGCATTTCTTCAAATTGCGCCGAGTGAGTAATACCGCTTTGACCCGCTTTCAGTGATGTGGTCACTTCTTGCTTGTTATTACCGATGCTTGAAACAACACCCATTCCGGTGATCACGACTCTTTTCATTTTTTTGCTATCCATTTGGTACATGTCGGTACTTAATTGCGGCAATCATAGCTGTTTTGAAGCAATTAAGTGGTCAGCTTTCCATAAACGCAGGTAAAATAATGTCAAGTTATCGGCCCTGAGTAAAATATTTTGAATAAAAACACTTTTTTATCTTCATCTAACCATTTACGTGAATGGCATATTGGTCAATTATTGGGCAATAACATCAATCAGAACAGTCGGTACCCCCAACTAACCAAAAACTATATAGACACAGTATTGCATACCAGTGACAGTCATGCTGAAACAACAAAACCTCAGCAGCGTTTAATAATGCTAGGCCAATTAGGTTTCGGTGATGGCCATGAAATCATACTGCTATGGGCTGCATTACAAGCGGTTAATCAGCAAGGTTTAGTGAACCAGCATCAAACCCGAATTCATATCTGCGTGTTTGAGCAATCTATTGTCAACCGTAAGCGACTTGAATATCAATGGCAACAACAAGGTCTACTTGATCCAAATCATCATTTATTGACTTTGACCCACGCACTACTCAATTGTGATATAGCAGCCATCAAGGGTTGTCAACGCCTGAGTCTAAACCAGGGTGAACTGATTATAGACCTATATCAAGGGTCACTTATAGAGCAAGTTAAAGCCATTGCCACACCGACCAACCAAAGGGTTCAACATTGGTTGGCTCTGCCTCATACGAGTCAATCAATCCATGTCGAACACTATTTCAAGAAATCTTTACTTTGGCAATATGGCCGCCTCAGTGTTGATAATGCAACATTTTTAGATGCTAACACTAATGGTGACATGGTGACATCGACAATTAAACAGCAATTAGACCTTTGCGGATTTACCCTCCCAACATCAACGCCATCCACTGATGAAATTGCTATCGCGGAGCGTAACGCACTCAGACAACAAATACGCCAACAATTTGCTTTCAATCCAATGCCATCTGTTCATTCTGATGACAATCATCCTATCGCTATTATAGGCGGCGGCATTGCTTCTGCAAGTCTTGCTTTATCATTAGCTGAGCGTGGAAAAGAAGTGGTACTTTATTGCAAAGATAGTCATTTAGGTCAAGGCGCGTCAGGTAATAAGCAAGGGGCAATTTATCCTTTACTGACGCCCGAAAATGACTCATTAAGTCAGTTTTTTCAACAAGCTTTTTTATACAGTCGACGTCGAATTCAAGCTTTAGTCGATGATGGATTCACCATAGGACATGATTGGTGTGGGGTGTTGCACACCGGATTTGATCCGCGCAGCCAAACACGATTAGACAAGATAATTAGCGGCCAACATTGGCCGAGTGAGATTGCATTTGCTGTTAATCCATATCAAGCCACACAAATAGCCAAAGTGGATATTGATAAACCTGGATTTTATTACCCATTAGGTGGTTGGGCCTGCCCGTTTGAATTCGCACAAGCCAGTATTGCCAAAGCCCAAACATTGGCCAAGGTTAGTGTTATCTATAATAGTGACATTAGTTCACTTAAATCTGACTCATGTGGCTGGCAACTGTTTAGTGGTGAAAGTCACTCGCCCATAGCAACACACGCTCATGTCGTCATAGCCTCTGGTGCCCAACTAACCCGCTATCAACAAACAGAAAGGCTACAAATCAGTGGTTTTAGAGGCCAAGTCAGTCACGTGCCAACACAAGGGGCACTCGCACAGCTCAATACGGTTATCTGTGCCAATGGTTATCTGACACCACAACATCAGCAACAGCATTGTGTTGGTGCAAGTTACGTCAAAAACCCACAACACCTTGATTTTAGCCCACAAGAACAACATGAAAACAGCCTTAAGATGAAGCAAAGCTTTCCCCATTCAGACTGGCCGCACGATATTGATATTTCAAACAATGATGCCAGAGTCGGCGTACGAATGGTCAGTCGCGATCACTTCCCTATAATGGGCTGTGCACCCAATGTTGAAAAATTATTCACTCGGTATGCCGTGCAACAACAGTCAAAAGACAAACCAAGCCAATGGCAACATTATTGGCAAACGACACCCGCACCCATTTATGAAGGCTTGTATGTATTAGGTGGACTCGGCTCTCGTGGCCTAAGCTCCGGCCCATTAGTCGCCGAATGCTTAGCCGCAACCCTATGCGGAGAATTATCACCATTAAATTTAGAGATGCAAGCACTGCTCAGCCCAAATAGAATGTGGCTGCGTAAGTTGCTTAAAGGCAAAGCGTTGATGTGAATGAAAATTTGAAGAACGATGGCAAGCGTTTAAAAGAGATGACAAACGATAAAAAGATAACAAGATAACAAGATAACAAGATAACAAGATAACAAGATAACAAGATAACAAGATAACAAGAGTTTAAAATAATGGCAGGCGATGAAAATTAAAAGCATAAAAGCTGGGTTCGTTCTATTTCGTCATTACGGTAATGCTTCTACATTACGTCATTCCGGCAAGGCCTTTTAAGCCAGAATCTGCTTTGTCTTTTTAAAGCTTAAACGCAACAACTGGGTCCCCGACAAAGTATTCGAGGATGACGGCAATGGTACATTCGATAATGACGCTGGTGAGTACTCGAACATGATTGCCGAGCCTACGTGAAATACGTCATTCCGGTAATACTACTAAGCCGGAATCCACGCTTTATTTTTTATGTCTTAAATGCAATAGCGGATCCTCGAGAAGATCATTCAAGGATGACTGCAGTAGACATTCAATAATGACGGCGTTGAGCACTTGAGAGGCATGGCGGTAGACATTTAGGAGCGACAGAGCTCCAAGCATCATCCATAAGCAACAAAAAAGTTCTACTTATAATCTTCTAACAAACTAGAGACTTCTTTCATAAAGCTGTTTCCCAATTTAGGATCACGCCAACCGTATTCAACAAATGCTTTCGTGTAACCCAATTTATCACCACCATAGTGTGACTACTGGTTAGATTGAATGTTTCAACTGTGTCTGACTCAACGAGCATAGTAATAGCATCAATCAATTAAATCTCATCACTGCCGCTAGGACATTTTTTCGCCAGTAAATCCCAAATTTTTTCCGATAGCACATAACGGCCAACGACGACTAAATTAGACGGAGACTGACCAATTGCTGGCTTTTGCAACCATCTTGAATATTTAGTCGAATCTCCCGGTTTAATGATTTCACCACCACAATCGGCGATACCCTATTTATTGACTTGATCGTCAAGAACTGGCGCGACCATGATTTTATTCGCATAGGATTCACGATAACGAATTAACATCGAAGCTAAGTTTCGGTACGTTGTTCAGCTGAATACGAATCTAAAATAACTTCGGCTAACACAACCGCAAACGGATTATCACCAATACACGGTTTTGCACTCAAAATCGCATAATCTAAGCCTTTAGCTTCACCTTGGCGGACATACATAATATGACATTTTTAGGGCAGATTGACTGAACTGCATGTAATAATTGACGTATAACCCGTTTTTCTAGGGTTGATTCAAGCTCATAGGATTTATCAAAGTGGTTCTCAATCGCATTTTTACTGGCGTGAGTCACTAATACAATCTCTTTAATTCCAGCACTAACACACTCATCAACAATATATTGAATCAAGGGTTTATCAACCAAAGGTAACATCTCTTTTGGGATTGCTATAGTGACAGGCAACATACGGGTGCCCAAACCAGCAACCGGAATAACCACTTTTATAAATATCCTTATTTAGCTAACACTAAGACTAAAATAGCTAAAATGGATCTGGCGCTGGATGTGAACGCGCCTTGTAAGAAGGCAAATAACGCACCAACCAGCATAAGGTTAGGATAGTTAAAAATAATAAGGTATTCGAGGGGGATTGCAGGCTAAAATCGACAGAAATATGCAGTAGCATATGCACAATGGCCATAGCACATCCAAAGGCTACCCCCTTATACAGTTTGTTGTTACGAAGATACATGGTCCTGCATGCTAACCAAAACGAATACAAGATCCAAAAACCTAAAATGGCTGTCATTACAATCCCGTACTCAATAACAAACTGAACGTATTCGTTATGAGCGTGGTCATAAAAACCAGAATAAAACTGCGGTTGGTATTGGGGAAATACGGTATAGAAACTGCCGCCACCTGTGCCAGTAAATAAGTGCTGTTTAATAATCGGTAGACTATCAATTACCACTTCATCTCGGGTTTCGGCACTAAACGAGGTGTCGTTTAAACGTTGCGTTACCTTATCGACACCAAAAATGGAGCCCACTATCAGCAAATCTAAAATAAAAATACTCACCACTAAAGGTTTAAATAACGTTGGCGGACGACGGTAAATAAACAAAGACAACAACGACACAACACCCAAAGCGGTAAAAAATCCGGCATTGCCCATACGCGAACGGCTTAAGATTAAGCCAATTACCATGATCACGATCGCCAAGCGTAAAATGAGTTTCCGACTGAATAATGTTGATAGTAAATCTATTAACATTCCGCGAAAATCGAACTCTATCTTGCTGGTTTTTAGCTCTGATAACAGCCAACCAAACGCAATAGAAAGGCATAATGCTAAATAATTAGCAAAATGGTTTTGGTATACAAACGATCCCTTGGCCCTGTCTCCGTCATGATAGCCAAAAATAGGTGATACATCTAACTGCAATAAATTCAGTAAGGCGCCATAAAAAGCTTGTATACAACCAGAAATAATAATCGCAATGAGTAACCAACGCAATGCCTGTGCCTGCTGACAATACTGACTTAGTAATAAAATGAATAGGGTAAAGCAAAACGTTTTTAGTAGTTGTTGAGCGGTTTGATAGGCATCTACCGTATCAATAGCAGGTATCCAATTAAGCAGTTGTAAACACAAATACGCCAACATTAATCCTGTTGGAATTAAAAGATGTTTTTGCCAACGATAGCGTAGCAATAAGTCATTATGTTTAAAGCAATAAACTATATGAGCGATTGCGAATAGTACAATACCAAACTCTAACATTGCTAATGACCAAATTCGATTGCTGCCAAGCGGGATAGGCATCCAAATAATTAATCCGCACAGTCCTAACAACATAACACGCTGAAATAGCCCAAACGACGCTGTTACTTTATTTTTCTGAATATTCATTAAGACACAGATCCTGTTTAATCCATTGTTCATCATTGGCGCTAAAAGCAGGAATTGAATATTTAAAATAGGTACATATTAATGTGGTTAATTGATATTGCTTAGTCAAACTTTTTAAATCATTACGCATTAACCAATTTGCACTTGCGGCATTTTTAGCTGTAGTAAACACTAACTTCTTTTGGTTCACTGCTAAGTTAGGCCAATATGCAAAGCCGATTGCCAATACTTGATGCATGACTTCTGGAGTATATGGCCCATAATGCAAGGCTTGTTCTAAATACGGCCAAGCTTGAATAATATCATCCTGTATAAAAGCCAAATTGTAAGCATAGTCGCTATATGCATTTGGCCAATTGGGTCGCTGCACGATAGCATCTAAATACAGTTGATTAAATATCGTGTTATTCGGTTGCGCTAATTTAGAAAATATACCCCACTCCATGACCTTGGCTAAGGTTAGTAGATAATGCGGGTTTTTTCTCTCAAGACTAAATGCGTAATTTGCAGCCAATAAGGCATTAGTATATTGTCTTAATGTTGGTTTGCTGCTTTGTTGCCATTGGTCAATATAATACCGAGACTTAAAGTGATATGCGTTAGCGAATCCTTTTTGTAGCAATATAGGTAATAACCCTAGTAACGCAACAATAATAAGTGAGTATATTATACGTCTTGTAGACCAGGTTATTTTATTCATCAATTATCTCGGCGCATTAAATAACGAGCAGGAAATACTGTGTGGTATCAATGTCGTCATTGAATAAGCATAATCTTCATCAACTAACGCACTTATTACATCATGGGCTAAAGCTAGCTTAGGAGGCCGACGTTTTAATGAATGACAATCAGATGCAACAATAGAATATATCCGCTGCTGTATAAAATATTCGCTCAATTGCTGTGAGGCTGGTCCCATATCCCCCAATAACGATGCTGCGGTTAATTGAAATAAACAACCAGCTTGTACAAAAGGAGTGATCCTCTCAGGATGGGTTTGTAACTCGCGGTTACGCTCTGGGTGAGCAATCATGGGTAATACATTTTTTGCTAATAGCCAACTAATCAGCTTGTCTGTACCTGCTGGAATATGGCTGCTAGGCAGTTCTAGCAGCAACACATCTTTTTGCTGATAATGGCCCAAAAAAGGCAATTGCTGTTGCTCAATAAACAGCATAATTTCTGGGGAAATTCTTACTTCTGCGGCGACGCGAACTTGTACGTCTAAATTTGTTAACGCCAACGCATCACACAATACACCATAGGCTGCGTTAATTGATTGTAGATTATTATCATAAATACCTAAATGAATATGAGGGGTCGCCACCATACGCGATATCCCTTGCTCCACTGCTAGCGTAACTAAACCAATGGCTTCATCAATTGATTTAGCCCCATCATCAATATGGGGTAATATATGGCAATGCATATCAATCATGCCTTAGTGTTTTCCTTATTGTTGGCAGCAGGCTTTTTAATTGAAGTGTCTGCACCATAGGCTTGGTAGTAACCATAATCACCCTGATACCGTTGGGCATTTTTGGTATCAAAATAATTTAATACCACGCCAAATACTTTGCTACGGGCTTGATTTAACTTTGCTAAGGTTAACTTAATGATTTCACTGCGAGTATGACCGGTTTTAACCACTAGGACCGTCGCATCGCATAATGAGGTAATAATCAGCGCATCGCTCACCGCATGAACCGGCGGTGTATCAATAATAATTTTACCGTATTTTGTCTTTAACACAGTCAACAATTCAGCAAACTGACTAGAGGTTAATAACTCTTGAGGATTTAACGGCACTGCGCCTGCAGGCATTACATCTACGTTGGGTTTGACCTCTTTGACGATACAGTTATGTATGCTATCGGTACCCGATAACACATTGGCAAGCCCTGGCTGATAAGAAGCTAAACCAAAGCGCATTCCTAAGCTAGCTTTACGCAAGTCGGCATCAATAATTAACACTTTTTCCATGGTGGCGTAGGCAAATGCTATATTCATTGACGTCGAAGTTTTCCCCTCATTAGGAGTCGAGGATGTCACTTCAATGGTCGACAATTCACTGCCCATAGCCATAAGCGACATTGACGTTCTGATGGTTCTCACGGCCTCTGCATGCAAGCGTAAATTAGGATCGTAGAAAGCAAAGTTAATATCGTCATAACTGGAGCCTCTTTTGGCTTTAGGCACATAACCTAATGCCCGTTGCGATAATAACTTTTCAACATCATCACTGGTTTTTATGGTGTCGTTTAATGTATCCAGCAACAACACCAACACCATAGAGAAACCCAAGCTGGCAATAAATGCCAAAATAATGATCATTTTCTTTTTAGGTTTTTCAGGTATTAACGGCACCACAGCGCGATCAGTAAAACGTGCTACCGGTGAGTCAAAGTCGCTGGTCACTTCTGTTTCTTTTTGGCGAGCTAAAAAGCTGTCAAACAACTGTCTATTGGTATCGACTTCACGCAGTAAGCGTTGGTAATCAGTGTCTTTGGTACTTAAGTTTTGATAAGCGCCTTTGGCTTTGCTAAATTGCGCTTCTAATGCTCTCAAGTTTTGCACCGCGGTTTGGGCTTCGTCTTCAATCCCTTGTACTAAACGGCTTACTTGCTTAAGTAGGTTTTGTTGCACCGCAGTTAATTCAGCCTGTGCGGCAATCATTTTGGGGTGTTTAGGGCCATAAATTTGCTGTAGTTCAGACACTTTTCGCTCAACTAACACCACCTCGCGCTTTACGTTTTGTACCGACTGATGCGACGTCACCTCAGGTAAGCTTTCTAGGCGGTTAATGTCAGTGGCACCATAACGTCTCACTACTGCCATAAAGCTGTCAGCTTCGGCTTTACGCGATCTGGCTACGGTAATTTCATCACTTAAACGCTCTAGCTCTTTGGCATCTAATGCAGTAACCCCTTCTACGTCAATTAGGCCGTTTTCAACCTTAAATAGCTCTAATTTATATTCAGACTTATCCAGATTTAGGCGTAAATCTTCTAAACGGCCACCTAACCACACATTGGCCTTTTGGGTCATGCCCATCTTGGCTTCTAACTGGCTTATAATGTAAGTATCGCCCACAGCATTTGCTACCTGTGCGGCAAGCTGCGGATCTGAGTTTTCATAACTAATTTTTACTATTTGCGTTTTACGCACCGGGGAAATACTAATATTTTGGGCGAAGGTATCAATTAATAAATGTTTGGCGATATCTTGGTTAATTTGGCTATCAACTATAGCGAATTCTTGAGGGATAAAATCTAACTTTGATATAAGCTGTGACTTAAGCTCAGCAAACCAACTTGGCGGCTGGTTAAAAACGGGGTGGTTTATTAAATCCAGATGGTTAAATACCCGCTCGGCAATACTGCGCGATTTAATAATCTCAAACTGAGTTAAATAATATTCTTGCTGGCCAGAATTAATACCATACACTTCATCGATTTTAATCGCTTTAGCTTGCTCAGATTCAATCAGTAACATCGATGAAGCCTTGTAAACCGGCGTCATGTTAAACACCACAAACACGGTTAATGCAGTCACTAGTAACGCAAATGCAAAAATACGCCACTTAAAAAGCAATATAGGTAAAAGCAGTTTTTTAACATCGATAAGTTGATCTATTTGCATTGCTGCAGGGCTAATTACATTGCCAGGGGAAGCACTTTGGCGTCTTTCTTGGAAGATCATTAAAAAAATCTCTGTTCAATAGTAATGGTGTCGCCGGCTAGAATCGGACTATTAATATTGCCGCGTTCAGACTCGACTTTGCTTCCCTCACGGGATATGGCAATTTTATCTTCCGAGGCTCTTTCGGTTAAACCACCTGCTAAGGCAATTGCTTGGTTAACCGTCATCCCAGGTTGATAAGGGTAACCACCAGGCTGTTTAACTTCACCATGGATATAAAATGGTCGGTATTCGACCATGCCGACAAACACACTTGGCTCAACAAAATAATCGCCTTTTAACCCCTTGTACACCAACTGCTCAACCTGTTTAATAGTGAAGCCATTTAATTTCAAAGCGCCCAAAAAAGGGTAATTAATGGTGCCACTATTGGTTATTTTGGTTTCTAGGGTTAAGGCGTCTTCACCATAAACTTTAATCACTATGGTATCCCCTGCTCCTAAACGGTAATTTTGGGTTTCAGCACTGGCTAACATAGGTTTTATCAGCAGAAACAATGCCATAACACAGAGACATAAATAAGCTACATACTTCATGGGATTCCTATAGGGTCATTTCTGCATTAATGAAATAGACATTGCGATCAAACGTATATTGTCGATCAGTAGAATCAACTTGAGCAATTTTGACACCCGTCTCTAAAGTTAACCAACGACTAACACTATAATTAACGGCAAATTGGTAAACTTTACTTTTGTCTTCACGATCAACACCAGTGTAATTATCATTAACTTGGCTAAAACCAATTGTCGAGGATAACAATTGACTCCATTCATGATTCCATTTAATACCGTAATTTGTCACCCGGACATAATCACCTAAACCGTTAGGGTCCCGGCTTGCTCTACCTGTGGTAAAGTCAAATCCTGAATAGGTAAGGGGTTTCCAGGTGATTTTAGCATCCCATGACAAGCCGCTAAACTCTTCACGGTTTTCATTATCGAAACTTTTTCGTTGATAACCTACTTTTACACGTCCCTCTGTCACGGCGGTAGCCTCCCACTCTACCCCCAGCCCTGCCGTATTGGTTTTACTGTCACGATCACCCGTTGGATCAACCACATCATAGGCAGTATCCACATGTTGAAAATCAATAAAAATACTGGTCGTTGACTGGGTGTCATAATAAAATGTTGTCCCTAAGGTACTGGCGTCATAGTTTCGATATTGAGTAATGGTTTCAAAATTACTGTATTCCTTGCTTAAATATTTAGCATTCACCCTCACCCTAGCAGGCGTTGTTTTTGCGCCATATTCATAGTAACCGCTAGCACTGAAAACATCATAGGTATTAGGTTCATCTTGGTCATTGCCGCTGTTACCTTCGAAAATACCGGTACCTCGGTCTTCATGGCCAGCAACATACATGGCTTGTATATTAAAAAGGTTTGACTGATTTAACTCAATCTCAGAACGCGCTCGTAGTAGTGCATCTAGATAATTATCATCACTGCTAGAGAAATAATCACCGTATTCAATACCCGCCTCTAAGGTATAAACATTGTTAGCGTCCAATAATTGAGCTTGCACTGCAGGGGTAACCGTTAAAATCCAACTGTCTTGTTCTTCCGCCGATACACTAGTAATGTTATCGTCATATTTCAAGCCAGAATTTAGACCTGGAGTAAAATCAATACCCGATTCAGTTTGAATCACGCCAGCTTTTTCATCTACGGCAAAAGCTGGGTTTGCAAGTACTATTGAAGTAACTAAAGTGGCAATGTAACTCAATTTATACGGTACATTCATGATTTATATCCTTGTAAAATAAATCTATGGGAAATAATTAACACAGACGCGATCACGCCTGTGAGTGAACGGTAAACCTGTAGACCCGTGCGATAATACTAGCTGCCGAAATGGCGTATTTTTTGCAGTCATCCACCAAAGATGTTTTCGGGAACCCCGCTATTTCTCTTCGGCCGTCATCCTCAAGTGCCTCACCCTATGGTTGCCATTAGCTTTTAGTAGGGTCCAGTTTTTATCTTTAAGAGCTTTGAATTTCGGCGTTAAAAATACTTTAGAGTGACGTAAAAATAAAACATTACCAGAATGACAAAAAGGTAAACATCATTCGAAAGACTAATAAATGAGCATGACAAAAAAGAACTAATACAGGAATAACACACAGCATCATTAAAAAACGTTCTTACCAACAAAGCCTTTAAAAAAGGTCAAAAAGACAATTCTTACATCCCACCACAATGACCAATTACGAATATAGACAAGATCAAATTCAACTCGTTTCTCCATTTTTTCTAAAGTATCGGTTTCACCACGCCAGCCATTAACTTGCGCCCAACCGGTAATCCCAGGCAATACCTTATGACGTAACATGTAGTAACTCACTAACTTACGATATTCTTCATTGTGTGAAACAGCATGTGGCCTAGGACCCACTACCGACATTTCACCTCTTAATACATTAAAGAACTGAGGTAATTCATCTAAAGACGTTTTACGAATAAATGCACCAACACGGGTAATGCGCACATCTCCCTTACGTGCTTGAGTCACTGTTTCATCATTTTCAGTCACTGTCATAGAGCGAAACTTCCACACTTTAATTTTTCGACCATCTAAACCATATCGATCTTGCTTAAATAGAATCGTTCCAGGAGAGGACATATATACTGCAATCGCGACGGCAATTAACACAGGTAATATTACAATGATGGCGCATATACTGAATGCAATGTCAAAACTACGTTTATAAAAACGTTTCATACCATGAACAGGTGACTCGAATACACTAATAGTATCGACCTCACCTACACTGCCAATATGAGCATGCATTAAATTTTTCAATAAGAAATCGGGAGTGATCAGTACATCAACAGTGCTGTCACCTAAAGTAAGAATAATCCCAGCAATGCGCTTTTCGGCTAACATAGGCAAGCAAACATATAACTTTTGTATTTCCCCCGTGCGAGCAAGTTCGACAGCATCGTTTATAGAACCGGTAAGTAAAGATGCATCTAAATTTTTAATTCTGCTTGGATCTCGATCATCGAAGAAACCAACACATTCAAAACCTAATTCATCATGCTTGATGATTTCATCATATAAATTTTTACCGGTTTCAGTTAATCCTACAATGGCTATTTTTTGGACGCTATAACCTTTTAAACGACGGACACGTTTAACCTCACGAACACAATAACGCCAACTGATTAATGCAAATACTGACAACAGATACCAAGCCCCCATAGTGAAGCGAGAATATACATCACTGTATTTAAATAAAAATAATACTAAGGTCATTAATAAGAATGCTATGGTGACATTAAAAAAAATCAACCAACATATGGTTGAAAAACGACCCAAGCGCCAAGATCTATATAGCCCAAGTGACTCCCCTATATAACTATAAAAAAAGAGCACACCACTTAACACCAATAAATAATCTTTATTAAAGGTAATATTATAACCCTGCATAATAATTAATAATGCACAATAAATAATGCCAACATCGATGATCCGTAACAAAAAATTATAACGGGCACCGACGAACTGAAATTTTGAAGACTGATCCATTTCATTCACCTAATTATCTGTACAGATTAATTATTGATAGCTGTGTTAATACTTTATTAACTAATTTTTTGGCCTCAATAATTGAAACACTCTCGGCATAACATCTAAACTCAGGAGCATTTCCGGACGGACGTAAATGGAGAATATTGCCATTAACAAAGATAAAGCGAAGTCCATCAATAATGTTGACGCTCGATAATTCATCTCCCAAAAGGTCCAGTTGCCCTAACAGGGCTCGAGGATTGTCTTGACCTATTGCAATGATTTTCTTACTGCGCTCAGTAGCAAACTCCGTCAAACGATCACTATGAGTATAACGTTGAGGTAAATCTGTTACTAAAGCGGCAACCGAACGAGAGCTTGATATTGCATGATATAACACCATCAACACAGGTAAAATCGCATCTCTCGTGGGTAGATCTGCCAATGTGTTGCCATCAACTTCAATCGTGGACCCCAATAAAAAACCGCCATTTGCTTCAAAACCCGCGACACACTTATAAAAACGGTTAAGTTCCTCAAAAGCCTCAATAACATAAGGTGAACCAATTTTAGTCCGAATCACGAACTGAAAAAAACCACTCTGTTCAATTGCAGTATTGCAGCTCACAGGCACTGCCAATGCTTCAATATTTAATGCTTTAGCACACAGCAATCCTAATATGTCACCACGCAACCAATGACCATTTTCATCAGCTAACATTGGTCGATCACCGTCACCGTCAGTCGAAAACAATGCATCTAGCTGATATCGCTGTGTCCATTCAATTGCTTTTTGGCAATCGGCTTCGGATACAGCTTCAGTATCGATTGCAACAAAAGTATCACTGCGACCAATTAAAATGATTTCAGCACCTAACTGTTGGAATAACCGCGGATACAAATCTCTCCCAGCACTGGAATGTTGATAGATACCAATACGTTTACCTGATAACCAAGGTCTGCTAAATAAGCTGCTATAACGAGTAATATAATGATTACTAGCAGTATCATCGACACTAAGCTTTTGAAGCTGCTGGATCGGTTCATAGGTAAATTCGCCATTAATAATAGCGATTTCGTCTAATTTATTGATTTCTCCGTCGGGGCGATAAAACTTAAGTCCGTTTCGATCAAAAGGAATATGACTGCCCGTTACCATAATACAAGGAATATCTTGTGCCATCGCACAACTCGCTAACGCAGGAGTAGGAACCACGCCATAGAAGACAACATCTACATCACATTGCGCTGCTGCAGTTGCACATGCCTGAGCCATAGCTAAACTACTAGGTCGATTATCGATAGCAATCGCTATCATAGAGAAACTAAAAGAAGCTTTCATTACATGAATAAAAGACACCGTAAAAGCGCCACACACATTGGCGGTAAAATCACTGACTAATCCCCTTGCGCCACTTGTGCCAAAACCAATATTGCTTATGGCGATAATGTTTCTCGAATCAAGCATTGGTTATGCCTTTGATATCAACGCGTCCATAACGATCATCAAAACGAACAATATCATCTTCACCTAAATAAGAACCCGACTGCACTTCAATCAGTTCTAATGGAACTTTCCCGGGATTCTCTAAGGCATGGATTGTACCAACTGGGATATAAGTAGATTGATTTTCTGTTAACAGTAATTCATTTTCACCATTAGTCACTTTGGCAGTACCTGTAACGACGATCCAATGTTCTGCACGATGATGATGCATTTGAACCGATAATTTAGCGCCAGGCTTAACAGTAATTCGCTTAACTTGAAAACGACCTCCGTGGTCAATAGAATCGTATTTCCCCCATGGTCTATAAACTTCGCGATGATGTTGCCATTCATTTCTGTTCTCAGACTTTAACTGCTCGACCACTTGCTTAACTTGTTGAACTTCTGACTGCTTAGCAATCAAAATGGCATCTTTTGTTTCAACCACCACCACATCGTCTAAGCCGATAACGGTTACTAGTTTTTCAGTTGCGTTAACATAAGTGTTTTGAGTATTGATACCAATAACATCTCCTTTAAAGACATTGCCATACTCATCTTTATCTTCTATTTCCCAGAGCGCAGTCCAACTACCTACATCACTCCAACCACAATCCATGGGTACAACGACCGCATGCCTAGTTTTCTCCATTACAGCATAGTCGATAGAATCATCTGGACATGCTTTAAAAGCTGAATTATCGATTCGAATAAAATCGGCATCATGAGTGGTATGAGTCATTGCAGCTTCACAAGCGGCAAAAATATCAGGACTATGCAAAGCAAGCTCATGTAAATAAACACTTGCTTTGAATAAGAACATGCCGCTATTCCAATAATATTGCCCTGTGGCAATATAATCTTGTGCGGTTGACAAATTTGGTTTTTCAACGAAATGAGCTACATTAAAACCGAATTCATTGGCTAATATGTCACCACGCTGAATATAACCATATCCGGTTTCAGGAGACGTTGGCACTATCCCAAAGGTAACTAACTTGTTCTGCTCAGCTAAAGAAACAGCTTGCTTAACCGTTTCACAAAAAGCTGATTCATTTTTAATGACATGATCCGCAGCAAGCACTAACAATATTGGGTCATCACCGTCTTTAACCGCTAACATCGCCGCAAGCGCAATGGCAGGCGCAGTGTTACGTCCTACAGGTTCTAAAATTATACCGCTATTATTTATATTTTTTAAACGAAACTGTTCAGCTACAGAAAAGCGGTGTTCTTCATTACAGATCACTAATGCGGGGGAGTGAGCAATACCTTGTAAACGGTTTGCCGTCGTTTGCAACATTGAATGATTACCCAATAACGTGAGGAACTGTTTGGGGAATTGTTGTCGAGATAAAGGCCACAAACGAGACCCCGAACCACCAGCCATAATTATCGGTAAAATCATATGAAGAACCTTTAATTAAATTTAAGACAGATAACTTATAATTATTTACAAATTGTGAGAACTGATTTTATTTATAAAAAGTATGTTAAATAAAGGACGGTTAAATAAAAATATCACCCTAGAATAAGCAAAAACAATATAGATATCAATTTAATATTAAGGTAAATAAAGCATGCTTTAAAAAATCAGTCAAGTAATTAATATTTATTATAGTACACGCACAAATAAATGATCAGAAATATTGCAAAAAAATTAATAATAAAGAATGAATGGATGCCGGTATATGCAAGTTTATAACATCTAAAATTAATCAATAACAATGATATAAGGAGGTAGTTGTTATTTATGTGGAAATAACCTTAAAATAAAATAAAACTAATGTAGAAAATAAGACCATTTTGAATTAATAAAGATTATCAGATCATCTGTATATCAAGCATTACTCATGTACTAATTCCTATTTTTTATGTAATTTATGAAAATTGGGAAAATTCTTACTCCATCAACAATGTAACGTTTAAACAATCTTTTCGGAGACTGGGATAACCTAAATAACCACTCTAAGGATAAATTTTGCAGAAAAATAGGTGCTCGTTTTTCTTCACCACTTAAAAATAAAAAAGATGCTCCAACACATAAAGCCACACCTGTAGCACCTGATTCTTTTAATTTAATAGATAACATTTCTTGTCTAGGAGATCCTACACAAATAAAAATCAATTTTGCCGGATTATCTAAAACAAAATTAACACATATATCGACTTCGTCGTCATTATCAATAAAATCCATAGGTGGATTATAATGATTCACTGAAACCAATCTATACTTATCAGTAACAAATCTTATTGTTGCATCCGAACAACCAATAACCGTTATGGGATACTCTTTGCTTGATATGTTTTCTACTATTCTTTTAGTTAGATCACTCCCTGGTATCACATTACCAATATCAACACGTGCAACTTTAGATAACAAATTTAGAATCCTGCTATCATTTACCGTTATATCGGCCTGTTCATATACTATTTTAAAATCAGAGTTTGAATTTAACCTTACTACATGATCAACATTAGGAGTGACTACTGTAATATATTTCCCCTTGAAGTTTAAAATAAGATCAACCAGACATTCAATAGAAAACCTATTAAAATGAACACCTAAAAAACTTACCTTATTTAAAATTTCCATTTAACTTTTTCCTACAAAAAAATCAGATATTTTTATTTTCCTAAATAATAAGAAGACAAAACCAACTAAAATCTTTCTTAATGTAATTAAAAATAACGAAACAGAACATAAACAATGATTTTTTAGAACACCGAAGCAACCTTTAAAATATCTGTACTTAAACTCAGCAATAGGATCTCTATGCCCAATTGAATTAGAATTGCTGAATAAAATATTTTTAGATAAAAGCATCGCTCTTATGGCAAAATCAGTATCTTCCCCACCATTATTAATACTTCCAACACCGAAACTCTCATTAAATAATTTTAGTTTTATCACAATATCACTTTTATATATGGTGGTGTTTGAAGAAGCATTTTTAACTAATTTATAGGTACTATGCCTCTCTGTTGAATTCGGAATACCTATAGGCTTTGAGCAAAACTTTGTATAAAATAACTGTACATCATCATTTTTTATTAACTTATCGAACCAGCCCCAAAACTCGGTTGGGTACCAACAGTCGTCATCAGGAAAAGATATATAATCATAATCATCTAACTCATTATAAAATTTATTTATCAAAAAATTCCTAGCCTTTGATAATGAAATTATTTCTTTATTGTAAAAATACTTAGATGAATAATTGGTTGAACTATTAATAATCAACTTCTTCTCAAAATGAAAGTTTTGAAATAGAACTCCGTGAACAAAAGTCACTTCTTTACTTTGAGAAAACAAACTATTAGTTAATCTCAGGAAATCTGAATAATTATCGTCATTATATATACATGTAGTTAATAACAGAATTCTCATAAATTAATGCCTAAATAGAAAGATGGAGAGTCAAAAACAAAATCCATGAACTTACCATAGTAAGAATAAGACGTATAAGTAAGCTTTAGATTAAAATACAAAAATGATAAGGTAAAAGAAACAATAAAGATAAAAAAATCTGAATATCTATAAGCCGATAACCTTGTACTTATAAAGTTAAGTAAAATAAAATATACCAACCATTTAAAAGAATCGTAAAACGTCAAGAACCTTAAGGGTAGAAATAAACTTGCGTGCGAAAAAAGTAAAGCGATAAAGAATAGCAATAAGAACCTATATATATTTCTATGTCTAGAATCATATAGAAAAACAACTATTGCACTAAAAGCAAAAAGAGAAAAATCAATTAACTTAACTACAGCCCCTCGAGACTGGTCTTCTAATTCCTCATAATTACCGCTTAGGCTAAAATAAGCTGTAACATAAAGAAATGATAAAATACTGGTAAACAAAACAACTAGTTTGTATGAAATATAATTTAAATTATATAAACAAAACAAAAATATTATGGCTACAATCAATGCCGTTGAATTATGAGTTAATACTGAAACGACTGCAAATAACAAACAAAGTTTTGGTTTTTTTATATACATAAAATAAAAAGATAAAACTATAAAAGAACTAGCTACTTGCTGCCGTATTAAATTATATGCATTACCGAAGTCATAAAAAACTAACATTTGAAATAAAACTAATGAGAAACAAATCAAAACCGAAACTCGTTCAATTTTGCAGATTTGTATAATTACAAAAGTGGGTATTAGGTAAATAAAGCAATGCACCCACAAAATATAAAATGGATAATAACCATTAGTAAGCTTACTCGATATATAGACCAATAAATGATAAAATGGTTCAGTAGGTTTAAGAGAAATATTAGCTAGATCATCCTCAAAAGCACTAGTAAACCCTAATTGATAATCAGCAAAGTTTTTAAAGTAAGAGTAATACCATGCTAAATCATTACCAATATGAAAAAAATCTCTGTTAAAATTTATAACAATAAAAAAGAAAGTGAGGGAAATTGGAATTGTTTTTAAAAATTTATAGTCATTTGTATAAACAACTAAAAAAGTACAACATATAAAAGCCAAAAATGGTGTAACAAAAGAGAATAAGCATATGAATATATAAAAAAGATACAAATTCAAATTACTAATCTCAGCATCAAAATTTTCGAGTTCTAAATCGTTATTATGTGAAAAATTTCTCACTTAACTTTTACCCTTTAACCTATAAGCCACTCTTTTTATGATAAAAGGTAATCCATCAATAGTTCTTAAGGCATAAATAAATGACTTAAAAGTAACGAATAGACTACTCTCATCTTTGTTAATAGAGTAAAAAAAACGTTTGGTGCCTATATACCTTTTTATAAAAGTATTTAACCTTGGCATTACAATATAATAAAAACATAATAAGCTCTTTCTATCTGTAATAATATTTTTTAACCTAGTGTAGTCATCTTTTTCTAATTCAAGGTTGTCAAGTAATTGATATTCATATTCAAATCTAAGTTTAACGGTCTGATAAGAACAAGTTTTATTAGAAATCCTGTATTCATCGTGATCTACATGTATGAACGTGGGTTTGTTAAAGTAAAATACATTTAAGTCATTTAAGTGGATTTTTAGTATTAGCACATGATCTTGATATTTTTTACAATTATCAAATCCGCCTATATGTAACAAAGCTTCTTTTCTTGCCATGACCATCGGTGTGTAACAATTTCCATCTTCAAGTAAATCATATGATGTCACGCCTCTAAATTGACAGAAGTCTAACTGATAATTTTTACCATTAAATTTAGAGAACATATCGCTACAACAAACATCACATTCAGTCTGCTGATAAAAAAAATCAAGCTTATCTAAAGTTTCTTCAATTAAAAGCATATCATCGTCATCAAGAAACGTGATAACTGATGTATCAGCAATTTCAATCCCTTTATTACGAGCTATACAAGCACCTGAGTTTTTATCTAATGCGTAATAAAGTAAGTTATTTGAAAATTCTGAAGAAATACTGTCAATTAAATTCTTGGTTACAATTTGGTTAGTAGTATTTAAACCATTATCATCAATAACGACAATAAATATTCTTGGATGCATACAAGAGTATATTGATTGCAAAATCTTATCAGCTCTTCCATATGTGGGTATTACAACTGTTAATTTGTTCAAAACACCACCTTGAAATAAATTTTATTTCCCCAATACATAATATTTAATATGAGTATTGCCACTAAATATTTTATCAATCATAATCGGACCTAAAACACCTAATACAAGTCCAATAAGGAATATTATTTCCATATCAACAAAACCTATATTTTGTAAAAAAATACGTGATGAAGCTGTAAAAAACACATGAAAAAGATAAATAGAAAAAGAAAAAAAACCAATATTAGCAATAATTCTAACTCTTAAATTTAATAAAAAAAGGAATATACAAGATATAAAACCTACAAGGATTGTCTCAGCTCTACCATCGAAATCAATAGAAACTTTAAATATGAATACAAATGAAAAAACCAAGAGTAATAAATACAATCTATGACTAAAAGATTGATATCGTGTAGTCATCATTCCATACAAAAAAAATGGCAATAAATACACAAACCCTGAAAGTGAAAAGTAATTAATCTCAACACCATACAAGTAAATTGATATACAAAATAAAATCATAAAGCATGATGTAAAAAAATGATCAAAGGCCTTATAATACTCTAAGAAAACTACAAAACAAAAAACTAGAAATATTGCTTCTAAGAACCAAAAATGGCCTACTGGAATAATATGGATTAATTTTAAATCAATACCACCACCGTTGGTCCCTGGGATGTAATATTGCAAAATTGCAAATAGCGTTCCAACTGTCAAAAGAGGATAAAGCAGTCTGCTGGTTTTCTTTTTTATAAAAACAAAATAATCAGACTTTATTGGCCGAAAACCATATAAAACCCCAGATATAAAAGCAAACAAAGGCATTCGAATATAAGCAAATAAATCATTAATTTCTCTAAGAAAACCTGTACTTATTTTCATTCCTTGCATCGGCGTTGAACCAATAACATGATAGCTGACTAATAATATACATGCGATACCTCTTAATGTATCTATTTGAATTTTTCTATTATCTATCACACACTAACCTTAATTTAATATAAAAAATAAACCACCACTCTAAACTCAATTAATCTTTAAAATTAATAACATCTATTTATATTTATAAAACAAACTTAAGTTAGTCGCTATTTTCTGATAGTGGAAAGCTATCACCTAATAAAAAAATAGCATTAAACAATGTATAACTTAAATAACAACCATTCACAAACCTACTAATTAATAGTACAACATTTTCAAAAAATAGAGGTTAGTACTTGCAATTATTCTAATTAATTATTTCTTTTAATATATTAAACATTATGTGTATAGATAAAATTTATCAAAAACAATTTAAGAATAATAGATAAAACATTCTACTTAATAACCATAAAAAACATAAAAGTAACACCTATGAGTGTGGTTAATATCTTTTTTAAAGTGTGCCAAGCTCCTGATGGAAGCAAATATTTACCCATAATATAATAACATTGTATATAATTTACGAATGAACTAAATACGATTGCCCAGCTTAACAATTCTAAATCGTTCGTAAAAATACCAATGACTATCCCAGTTACATTTGTGCAAAAAGAAAATAGACCACATTTAAGCATTAAATCAGTTCTACCGGCTGCTTGATAAAAACCGCCACTAGTACTCATAACAATTTGAATTGGAATTGATATGGACAATATTTTCAATAATGGAGTTACTGCATACCACTGCTCACCAAGCAAAATATAAACTATTTTTTCAGATAAAAAACAAATAACAACACCAACGACTAACCCTATTACTGAAATAACAATAATGAACTTATTGTGAAGCTTTTCGAATTTATAAAGATCATTTTTCAACTCCATCATAACAGGCTGTATCGCAGGTGACATAGCAAATGTGAGCAATAACAAAGGATAGCGCATTAGTTGATAAGCTTTATCATAAATACCTAAGCTGGCTGTCCCTAAATACTTACCAACAAGAATATTATCTAAATTTCTAGAAAAATAATTTAAGAAATTAAATCCCGCTTGGTGTTTTGAAAAAGCTAATATTTTGTATGTGTGTGATAACTCTTTGCCAAACCACGGCATACCTATTTTTGTATTTTTTGAACCTAGAACAACTAAGATGTATTTTATAAATGCTACAGTTAAAGGTTTTAATGACAACGCCCATATAGGCTCTAAATAATACAGTGATACCAATACGACAACAATTGAAATCACTTCAGCTATAGCTTCACATCTAGCTATAGATATAAATTTTTTATCACGATTGAATGATGCTAAAGGAACAATAATAGCTGTATTAAAGATAATGCTTATTGCGACAGGAATCACTAAATATTGATATATTTCGTTATTATAAAACCATGAAATTAATGGTGATGCCGCAAAAAACAATATCGACACAAAAACACCTAAAATCCAGGTAAAGCTGTATATACCATCACGCATTTCTTTTGTGATTTTAGCTTCATTAACCAATGCAGGCCCAAACCCCATCTCACTGACTAAAGCAAAAAACACTGAAAACACTTGAATAATAGCAAATATACCAAACGTTTCAGGGCTGAAGATTCTAGCTAATATCATCATCGATAATAACTGTACAGCATAAACTAAATATCGCCCCGTCATACTATGTAATATTGATTTTATAAGTTTTTTATCTATTGTTAAATCGGACATCAAACACTCTTTGCTAATATAATTTATTTTAATTTATTTTAATTTATTTTAATTATAATTTATTAAATATATTATTTTTATTTAAAATATCATATATTTTTCGTAGAACATGTATTTTTGAAAGTTTATAGCGTAGTTTTGATATGAAATATTTTTTATTTTTGAATCGCTTAAACCCACCTGGCTTTACCATAATATTGTCATCAACGCAAAATACAAATTTATTGGAACGATTAGCTATTTCAATTGCTTGATTTATATCGCTCTCTACAAAAAGTGAACAATCACTGTTTTTATAAAAATTAGCTTTATGTGAATAATAATCAGTTTGAGCTAATCTATCTTCTTTAGTTGATAGATTTAACATAATCAATTTGTTAAATTTAACCCCATGCTTAGCTAGCCATGTTTCGGTTTCATCACGGTATTTTTCTAATCGGTTAGTAACTAAAAAGTCAATTTTCTCAGTAGGAATAAACCGTGGTTTGGCATTCACTAAAAACTCAAGATATCTATCACCGTCATCATTCTGTTGATTTGTGGGATCATAGCAAAGGACACCATCGATATCGAAACATGAATTAGTGACTACAGGGTGATGATAGATATTCCATTCAAATACCCGTGGATGCTCTACCCTCGTAAGTATAATATCAACGTTTTCATGTTCATTATCACTACAATACACTGTTGCTGTTGAAATTTTCCCTTTTAAAGTAGATGGCATTTGCTCTATAGCATTTAGCATAGACTTGCCTGACAGCACACTATCATCTATTAATAATATATTTTTAGCATCATGTGAATATTCTATATTATTACCAATATCACGAGTAATTCCCTTATATAGTTTCTCATTTCTAAGAAATGCGGGTAAATCTATGCAGTGGACATTAAGTAATAATGACACCATATAAGAAGGAACCATCCCACTTCTTGGTATACCGACAATCAAGTCGAAATTTTGAGTGTTAATTTTATGAATATTACTACTAACATCTCTGCTTAAGTCACTATATGATTTATAATTCATTCATAAGTTCTCTTATAAAAATACTATATAACACAAAAATATTATTTAAAAAAATATTTAATATTTTAGTTATAATCTATAGAGTTCTTCATTTAATATTTTATTATTAAATTTGTTAATGCAAATATTTCGAGCACACTTTCTAATGTATACTATTTTATTTTCCGAAAATTTACTAATTTCAATGATGCCTTTTGCTAAATCGTAAATATTCCCTTCTTTAACTAAGAATCCTGATTCGCTATGATTTATTAACTCAGAAATACCAGAGTGGTATGTAGATAATACTATTAGACCAGATGCCATTGTTTCCATTAAAGCAACTGGTACGCCTTCCATATCCCCATCAGATGCTCTAACACTTGGTAGTAAGAATATATCAGCAGACTTAAGATGATTTTTAACAATGGTTTGTGGTTGACTGCCTAATAATTTGAGATAATTTTCGGCATTTCTTCAAAGATTAAATTTCAACGCCAATATATTGTTCACCATCTCCAATAATTGTAAAGACCAAATAACTTTCTTTCTTGGCAAAAAAATAGCATTTATTAAATTCAGTATTGATTTTTTCTGTAAGCTTACCAACATGAATAATATTTAAAGGCGATGAGAGTTTTTATTTATATTTGTTACTTTATAAATAACTATCATAAATCTAATCACTACCGAACAGATCTCTGGTGTATACTTTAGCGACAACATCACTAAGTTCTTCCGCTGCTCTATTAGACACAATCACATCTGCATCGGCTTTAAACTGCTCGAGATCTCGATATACCTTTGAGTTAAAGAATTCATCTTGCTCTAGTACAGGCTCAAAGATAATGACTTCAACACCTTTGGCCTTAATGCGCTTCATTACCCCTTGAATACTTGAAGCCCTGAAGTTGTCTGATCCTGACTTCATTATTAAACGATAAATACCGACAACTTTAGGATTACGCTTTAAAATTGACTCGGCAATAAAGTCTTTACGGGTCGTATTGGCATCGACGATTGCGCCAATAAGATTGTTGGGGACATCTGAATAATTTGCTCTGAGTTGTTTGGTGTCTTTAGGTAAACAATAACCACCATAACCAAACGAGGGATTGTTATAGTGATTACCAATCCGTGGGTCTAAGCACACACCGTCGATAATTTGTTTACTGTCCAGGCCACGTGACTCTGCATAGGTGTCTAACTCATTAAAGTATGCAACACGCAATGCGAGATAAGTATTAGAAAAAAGCTTTACCGCTTCGGCTTCCCTTGAGTGGGTAAATAATACTTGAACATCTTTTTTAATAGCACCTTGCAACAGTAAATTAGCAAAAATTTGCGCACGCTTGCTTTGCTCACCCACAATAATACGTGATGGATACAAATTGTCGTGTAGTGCCTTACCCTCTCTTAGAAACTCAGGCGAGAACATAATGTTATTGGATGCAAACTCTTGCTTAATCCGTTCGGTATAACCGACGGGAACAGTTGATTTTATAACCATAACAGCATTAGGGTTAATGCTAATGATATCTTTAATCACAGATTCAACTGACGAAGTATTAAAATAATTCGCCACAGGGTCGTAATCAGTAGGTGTGGCAATGATGACAAAATCTGCTTGTTGATAAGCAGTTACTTTGTCTTGCGTTGCAGTGAAGTTGAGCTTTTTATTAGCTAAAAAGTCTTCTATTTCTGTATCGACAATCGGTGATATTTTATCATTAAGTTGGTTAATTTTTTCTTTAACAATATCGACAGCCACTACCTCATTATGTTGCGCCAGAAGCATAGCATTTGACAAGCCTACGTAACCAATACCTGCGATTGCAATTTTCATATAGACAAGCGTCCTGTTGATCCTAAATACTTTTTTAATTCGAAACATCCAGAACATATTGTTAAGTACATGCACTTATGAATCTCGTTAATAGTCAAAAGCAAACATTTAGAGCTGAGGTCCCCAACATAAATATTTAAAGATGATAGCGAAGAGTAAAACCGTTTTCTGTTATTTCATCATGCCATTGGAACTTCTAATTTGTTGTTCTGGTGATATTTTTAATTCTGAATAGCCCTTTTAATAAAATTACAACAAAGTCCTCAACGAAACACATGTGAAGATGACGGCGTAGGATTTTAGCGGACAGTAAAAAAAGACTCGCTACCGCCACTAGATTGCAGCTTCCAGATTGCTGTGACACGTTTTAAATTGTTGATTATATAGTTTTTTATTTTTAATAATGAAAAAGTAAAAATGAATTATTTTTATGTGCTGTATACACAATATAGCTGATGTCGGATATTACGCATTATCGATACCTAAATAATATCAGCAACCTACAATCATTTTTAGGTGAGTTAACAACAATGATATGAGATCACATCGGTAAATTAACGAAGCAAATCATCTGATGATTGGCTTCAACGTAGTTCTCGTTTGCGTCATACCTTATTTGAAATTTCTCTTTCTACTTTCTGTTTTACGTCAATCTTGTTTCATTCAGTAATAACTATAGTTTATACGTCAACTTAATGACTTTTTTTGACGATTGTTAACATTTAGCTGTAATTTTGACACTTATTTGTTACATTTAAAATCAAACACCATTAACTTACGTCTTTAGTCGTAGTAATTCTGGTATACGCTTGCTAAAAAGACCCAGCTTATTGGCTTGTACATTGCGCAATCAGATTACAGTTTGCATTCACATTTTCAGTGCAGTTTTGCCCCCGAATGTAGCTTAATTAAATAAAATGCACTGTTTTTGTGCATCATAAAAAATCTTATTTTAGCCATTAAGCTTGATGGCTAGTTGATTGATAGTAAGGTAATAACAATACTGAATAAAAATAAACCATTGTTTTAATTGTTAACAAATTGTTTACAAACTATTTATTGGGTTGATAATTTAACATTTCTGTCTGATCTGCTATCCCTTTCAATTAATAGTTTAGCGGAGAATACTAGCAACTCTCATGTGCTAACCTAAAAACCTCATCATTTACATTTTTATAACAATAAGCGTGCCATTATATTGATACCATCAAAATTTACTCCTTTTAATGAGTAAACTAGGTCCTTTTTTAGAACGGCGTTTTTTGTCGTACTTTCGAAGTATGCCTGCTATTAATCTTGTGCCTTTATGCTCTCGTATTGAAATTTCATCATCATTTCATTGTCGTTTAAGCAAAAACTGACTTATGATATTTTTGATTTTCATCATTTTTCTAACATCATTACTCTGTAATAGCTAACCATAAACTGCAGTGGGATTTGCGTATTAAATTCGTGTTGTGTTGCATCGATAGATACCGCCATTGGCTTCTAATCTCAGTGGTATCTTCGGCTGTCTGCATTGCCACAATAACGGATGATTTATTTACTGAGGATTTTTTTAAACTTATCGAGCAGCGCTATAGCTCGGACAGCGTTGAGGACTTTAGTGACTGGCGCGACACTATTAATAAAGGCAGTACGTTAGGTGATGATGAGCGCTTACATTTAGCCAACCAGTTTGCAAATCGGCGGATCCGTTTTGTGAGTGACCGTGACCATTGGCATAAAAGTGACTATTGGGCTACACCGCTTGAATCATTAGGGACTAAAGGTGGTGATTGTGAAGACTTTGCTATTTTTAAATATTTTACCTTAAAGGCCATGGGTGTTGATGAAAATAAAATGCGCTTAAGGTATGTAAGAGCACTGTTGATTAACGAACCCCATATGGTGCTGATTTATTTTGAAAACCCTAAAGCGATGCCTTTGGTGCTAGATAATTTAAAAACTACCATTTTACCTGCCGATCAACGTCCTGATTTAAAGCCTGTATATTCATTTAATGGCCAAGGATTATGGTTAGCAAAAGCGCAAGGTCTAAGTACAACCAAGCCCACCAGCAGCGGGACAAAAAATTGGACTGATTTAGTCAATCGAATTGAAAACGGCGAATAAATTGAACAAAAGAAACCGGAGTGAGCCATGTTTAAACAAGGGATGTCTTTAAGGTTACAGCTATATTTACTCATAGGTTGTTTGTCTATATTTAGCTTTAGCACAGCGATATATCACAATGTGTCGAATATGCGCAGTTATTTAAATGAGCAACTGAGTTCCCATGCGCAAGGGGCTGCACACAGTTTAGGCTTGTCTATATCACCTTATATGGATGAAGAAGGCTTGGTGATGGCTCAAACCATGACCAACGCCATTTTTGATTCGGGTTATTACCAACACATTTCCTTTACTGATATTGACGGGGTAAAACAGTTTGAGCGGGTAAACCCTGAAAGTAACTTCGCTGTACCTGATTGGTTTATTAACGGGTTTACCCTGCATCCTCCAGTGATGACCAGTGAAGTGAGTGATGGTTGGCGCATTGCTGGCATACTAGAAGTACAGTCACATGCGGGTACATCGTATTATGCACTATGGGATCATGCGGTTAGCACATTTAACGTGACACTAGTGCAACTGTTAATTGCATTATTGTTGGTGTATTTTATTTTAAAGGCAGTGTTAACCCCCTTGAGCAGTATTGTTCAACAAGCTGAGTCGGTTATTCAAAAACGTTTTAGCTTAAATACTGTACGCCCTTTTACCTCTGAATTACGTACTGTTGTGAATGCAATTAACCGCATGGTTGAAAACATTCAACGATCATTTAATGAGCAAACTCAATTAGCTGAAACCTTGTCTAAAGAAGTGTATATCGACCCACACACAGGCTTACCTAATCGCCGAGCATTATTGAAAAAGTTTGAGTCGATTCAGGCTGAGTATGAACGGCATGGGGATCGTTTTTATTTGGGTTTGGTGTCGATGACATCATTACAAGTCATTAATGACAAAGAAGGCTACGGCTGTGGCGATGAATACATCTTACAAGGTGCTAGTGTGCTAAGTAAGCAAATTGAACAAATGCATGAATCGCAGTTGTATCGTATCTCTGGATCTGAATTTGCCTTTATATCATTGTTAACTGAAGAGTCGGTGAAGGTAATCGACACCCAATTTGCTAACTCATTAACTATTGAGAATGAAGAATATTTTAAAAATGGCTTTGCTAAACATGCTCTAACCCGAGTTAATCACCATGAGTCGTTTACGTCGGCAGTTAAGCGTTTAGATAATCAATTGGTACATAATCAGTATTCTGAAGCAGTAAACGGGTTAGTAGACCCTGAGTCGATATATAAAAATCATTCTCGCGAAGAGTGGGTCTCTATTTTAACGCAGTTTACTGAATACTTTAAAAATGAAATTAGTCACTGTGATCCAAAAGACTTTGCCATTAAATGTATTCCGTTTGATAAGATTTTTGACTTAATGCTACAACCTGTAGTGGATAATAAACAGACGATTTTGTATGTTGAATCATTTGTTCGCTTCAAAGTAAAAGGTGAAAACCTATCGACGTTAGATGTGTTTGCAATGGCTGAGCGGCTGGGGGTAATACAAGAGCTTGAGCAAGCTGTCATTTGTTTCATTTTTTACAAATTACAACATATAAAGCATACCCAAGTGGCGATCAATATTAGTAAGCGTGCAATGCATAATCCGGTATTCACCGACTGGTTATTTGATTTGTACCAGAAATTACGTAAAACACTTCCACCACTTTTGTATGAATTTAATGAATCTGCGGCAATGCTTTCCTTGGACTCAACAGAATTGTTTATTCGCCGATCAAAACAATTAAATATTGATATCGTTATTGAACGCTTTGGCTCAAATTTAAGTTCATTTTGTTACATTCGTAATTTAGATATTGATTTTGTTAAGATTGATGCTAGCTATGTTCAAGATATTGCCGAAGCTGACACACGCTTCTTTGTACAAACCTTGAGCCAAATTTGTCATGGTATTGGCATAAAAATCATTGCACCACAGGTTGAATCAGCCACTATAGGTGCTTATTTTACCCTTATGAACATCGATGGCCTACAAGGCAATGGATTGTATGCTGTACAAAATTTGAGTACAATCATTCCTGCTAATGCACCCCACAATTGGACGTGCACTTTGCATCTAAACGACTTTAGCCATTCACTAGACAGCGAGGCAGAATAATGAATAAGAATAAATTACCCATTTTATTAATTTCAGCATTATTGACGACAGGTATGTCTGCAGGTGCAATCGCTAAAGACACCTTGTCTTCAAGTGCAATAGCTGAAGAGACATTGACGGCAGGTGAAAAGGCTAAAGATGCGTTGATGGCAGGTGAAAAGGCTAAAGACACCTTGACGGCAGGTGAAAAGGCTAAAGACACCTTGACTGTAGGTGAAAAGGCTAAAGACACCTTGACTGTAGGTGAAAAGGCTAAAGGCACCTTGACTGCAGGTGAAAAGGCTAAAGACACCTTGACTGTAGGTGAAAAGGCTGAAGACGCGTTGACTGCCAGCACACAAAATGCCCCCATATCATCGCAAGCCAAGCAATTAGCGACTGCAATTCAAGCCGCTAACGGCGATGTAGCACTAATTAAACAGGCATTGAAAGCGGCAGTGGCGACTGGCATGAGCCCAGATGAGATTTTAGCCATTGCACTTGCCAACGGTGTTGACCCAGCCATTGTGGCTAAAGCGGTCAAAGAAACTCAAACTGCCGGCGGTGGTGGATTTGGTGCTGCATCTGCGCCTAGCGGTCCAGGTTTCGGCGGCGGTTCAGGTGGTGGCGGCGGAACCATCTCTGGTAATTAACCTATTTTTAAAGCAATTTAGTTTTCATACCGCTGTACTTAATCACAAAACGATGTAGCTTTAAAACAAAAAAACAGCGCTAAATGCGCTGTTTTTTTATGCCTATAATTCGTCAAATAAAGAAGAGGTCGGGCTCAAAAATAATAGCAGGACAGATCCGGCATTTAATTTTGCTTGCATAGCCATGAAGCAACCTCGCTTCTAGTCTTCATCCGTAAGTCCAGCGTTCTCTTATTATCGCTTATCATCGTTTTTGACTTTGCTTGTATAGACTCTAGCCGCGAAGCGTTCTAGCCTCTAGGCGGTTGCTAGCGATTGCAGGCCTAGATACTAGGGCGGACTTCGTCCTGCTAGTGCGCTACGCTTCTATAACAGCGTAAAAGCGACCAGCAGATCCCCGCTCAGAAGTATTATCATGGTGTAACCAACCTCACGGCGGTTGCTCGCTTGTCACCGCCTGCCATCACTCTTCATCGCTTTTGACTTTGCTTGTATAGCCTCTAGCCTCTAGGCGGTTGCTAGCGATTACCGGCGATTGCAGGCCTAGATACTAGGGCGGACTTCGTCCTGCTAGTGCGCTACGCTTCTATAACAGCGTAAAAGCGACCAGCAGATCCCCGCTCAGAAGTATTACCATGGTGTAACCAACCTCTCGGCGGTTGCTCGCTTGTCACCGCCTGCCATCACTCTCCATCGCTTTTGACTTTGCTTGTATAGCCTCTAGGCGGTTGCTAGCGTTTACCGACGATTGCAGGCCTAGATACTAGGGCGGACTTCGTCCTGCTAGTACGCTACGCTTCTATAACAGCATAAAAGCGACCAGCAGATCCCCGCTCAGAAGTATTACCATGGTGTAACCAACCTCTCGGCGGTTGCTAGCGATTACCGGCGATTGCAGGCCTAGATACTAGGCTTTTATCGCTTGTTATCGCTTGTCATCGCTTGTCATCGCTTTTCAGCTTTTGACTGCCCCGTCTTCACGCTAACGCTTGCTCAATATCAGCAATCAGGTCTTGAACATTCTCTAGGCCAACTGAGATGCGCAGTAAGTTGTCGGTAATGCCTGCGGCTAATCGAGCTTCTGGTGTGTAAGGTGAATGGGTCATTGATGCTGGGTGTTGGATTAACGATTCTGCGTCACCTAAACTTACAGCGATAGTGAACAACTTGAGACGATTAACAAAATTCATCGCATCTTGCTTATCCCCTTTTAGCTCAAATGCAATCACCCCACCTGCTCGTTTCATTTGATTGCCAATGAAGCGGTGGCCTTGATGGTGTTCTAAACCTGGATAAAATACTTGGCTAAATTTTGGGTGGTGATCAAAGTACTCGGCCAGTACTTCGGCATTATCACAATGGCGCGTTAAACGGACATCTAAGGTTTTCAACCCGCGTAAAATTAACCATGCATCATGGGGGGAGATCACGCCGCCGAAGTCTTTGAGTATTTCATATTTTAATTTGTGCATGTGTTCTGCATTGCCACACACAACTCCGGCGATAACATCACCATGGCCATTGAGGTATTTAGTCGCGCTATGGATCACCATATCGATCCCCATTGTCAGTGGTTGCTGCAATAGGGGCGTCATAAAGGTGTTATCGACAATAGACACTAGGTCATGTGATTTAGCCACCTGTGCGATTGCGGCAAGATCAAATACTTGAAGATGCGGGTTGACTGGCGTTTCACAAAATATCACTTTGGTGCTTGGGGTGATCGCCGCCTCAATTGCGGCGATATCGGTAAAATCGACTAATGTGGAGCTAATGCCTAGACGGGTTAATTGGGTGGTCATTAACGAAAAAGTACAACCATACACCACTTTTGATGCGACCAAATGATCGCCGGCATGTAAATGAGTCAGCAATGCGCTCGATACTGCAGCCATACCAGATGCAGTTGCCGCCGCGTCTTCGGCGCCTTCAAGGAGCGCCATTTTACGCTCTAATTCTGCGGTGGTCGGGTTACCCAGTCGGGTATAGATATAGCCTGGTTCTTCCTCGGCAAAACGTGCTCCGCCCTGCTCTACGTTATCAAAGACAAAGGTCGCGGTTTGGTAAAGTGGTGTGGTGAGTGAGCCAAAGGCTTCGCGTTGATGTCCGCCATGAATGGCTAAGGTGGCTAAATGCCAGGCACGTTGTTTGTTAGCTTGCATTGCTTCTCCTGAACCACCCTTATTATGAATTAGTTAACCTCTTTAGGTTATTTATTGCGGTGGTCAGGATTTAAGATACAGAGGAATACAATATAACCAAGCAAGTGCAATAAATAAGCGCAGGAACGGTTGTAAAAACAATGTTACATGCGCTGCTATTCGCTTGCTATGATGCCGCTGATAACTCGGCTGTCGAGTATATTCATCTATCTGTCAGTGATGTTTCAGTGACTGCTTGTTTAAATGAGAGACTGTTTCAGTTTGTCCATACCCTGTTCTATGCTCACAAGCGGTTGATAGCCTAAATCTTGCTTGGCGGCGCTAATATCAAAGTAATGGCTCGTCGACAGTTGCCTTGCGACAAAGCGTGTCATGATGGGTTCTTGTGATTTATTCAGCCAACCATAGAGTGTTTCAAGCACCACACCTGCAGCATAAGCAACACCTGCGGGTACCCGCTTGGTAACAGGCGGCAAGTCGACACAGGCTAAAATTTTGTTAAGCATCTCAGCCATGATGATGGGTTGATCATTACTTAAAAAATAGGCTTTGCCTGCGCATTTGCCCGCAGCGACTAAATCTACCGCCGCCAGAATATGGGCGTAGGCGGCGTTATCAACATAAATGGTGTCGACCAGTTTATCTTGATATCCCACCAGCTTTAGGCGCCCTGCTTTAGCACGTTCAATCACCCGAGGGACAAGATGTGGGTCGTTTGGCCCCCAAATTAAATGTGGCCTTAAGGCTGTGGTTCGAAGCGAAGCAGTATTAGCTGCAAGGATATTTTGTTCGGCAATAGCTTTAGACTCACCATAGTAATTGAGGTATTGACTGGCATACGGTGCTGATTCGTTAATGCCATTTTCATCCTTACCTGCAAAGGTCACACTGGGGGTACTGGTATAAACAAGATATCGAATATTCAGTGCTTTACAAGCATTAACAATATTGGCCGCTCCGTCGACATTGGGTGAATAGTAGCTTTGTTTACTGCCCCACACGCCGGCTTTTGATGCGACATGAAATACCAAGCCACATCCCTTCATGGCCTGTTTCACACTGGCAAAGTCGCTAATGTCGCCTTGGCGCATATCGATACCAAGCTCGATAAGTTTTGGGTAATGACTTCTTGCAAAGCCAACGACCTCAATACCGGCTGCCAATAATCGCTGACAAATTGCCAAGCCTAAAAAGCCGCCAGCGCCAGTCACAAACACCTTGTTGACCGCTGGGGCTAATTGCGCCAGTGCAGTTTGTTCTAGGGGATGTAAATCTGGCAGCTTCATGATTATGACCTTATTCTTTCCAGTTCTTTTGTGCCCATACTGCGAGCTTTTCTCTAAAAATTTTAGCGTTATGACGCACATCCACAGGGAATGCTGGATGAATTAAAAAGCGGCCAATACCTTGAGTATGTGGATATTGCCCAGCTAACGCGGTTAATTCTTGGTAAAGCGCTTTAGCGGTTGAGCACACGATGCCATTATGTAATTCAACGCACAACACTGGCACTGTATCGCCGCCCACATTGACGCCAACTATAGCGGAACGCATTACTTGCGGATGGGTATTAAATACTCGCTCGCATGGCAGTGTATAAAAGCGTTTTAGCCGCTGCTTACCTCGAGTGGCATCGACAATATGACCTTTACGACCGCACATCCACAGTAAGCCATTGTCGTCGAGATACCCCACATCGCCCATGCGGTGCATGACCCGTTCACCGTCAGTAATTTTGGCCAACTCAGTTGCATGTTGACGTTGATAATAAGCTTGGCTGACCATGGGGCCGCTGACGACAATTTCGCCAATTTCATTAGCGCTAAGCTTATTCACATCAGCCCATTTTGGTTGGGCCACGTCAGTAACGGCAATAATATCCACACTCACCGACGATATCGGCATACCAACACAAATACCTTTACCTTGGTCGGTTAACTCACTGGTAGAAAATAACGCATGGCTGCCAATCATGCTGATGGGCAACGACTCAGTCGCACCGTAAGAGTTGAGCACTTCAACTTGTGGGTTAAGCATGCGGCTAAAACGTTTAATTGAGCTGATGGTCGCCGGCGCGCCAGCTGAAATCACGCGCTTGATACTGGAGAGTTTATGTTGAGCTTGCTCTCCGGCTTGTCCTAAACGTTCTAACAAGGCGGGGTTAACAAACATATTACTGCATTGATATTGCTCGATAGCGGCAAACAAATTAGCAGGATTGGCGCTGATGGGTTTACTGGCATCCATGTCGGGTACTATCGAAGCCATCCCCAGCGCAGGGCCAAACAATGAAAACAACGGGAATGTGGCTAAGTCTCGCTCACCAGGCATAATGCCATAATCGTGTTTAAGGGCGCTAATTTGTGCTTCAAACATCCCATGGCTATAGACCACGCCTTTTGGGGTACCCGTACTGCCACTGGTAAATAAAATGGCCGCTATTTCATCAGGCTCAAACAATATCATATCAAAAGGTTGAGTCTGCTTACGGCCGATTTCGACAATGGTCTCTAAACTTGTCGCGTTAGCTAACCAACGCTGCAAACCTGAGCCGCCAACATTAATCACCTGCTTAACACTGCCTTTACCCCAGCCAAGCAGGCGCCTAGCGATATGGGCTTTAGGAATGCCGATAAAAGCATCGGGTTGCGATTCTTCGAAACACTGTTTAAGGTTTTTGATGCCCATGCCGGGATCAACTAATATGGGGATAATACCGGCTTTAAATAAACCAAAGGTTAATGAGAAAAATTCGATACTTGGCGTCACCATCAACGCCGCTTTCATGCCTGGGCGGATCCCGAACTCAATTAAGCCTTTAGCAATAAGATCTGATTGCTGATGTAAGGTGGCAAAATCGATTTCTTGGTAATCAAATTGGTCTTGCTTAGCTTGTTGAACGGCCACAGCAAGTGAGTCGGGAGTCTGTTGAGCAGCATACTGCAAATGCTGGCAAATATTGGCATTGGCGTGCTGGTGTTTCAAATTCGTCATAATTAACCATTAGTGACTCAGGTTGCAATACAAAAAAAGGCTCAAATGAGCCTTTATTTACCTTCATATAGCCTAGCACATTGGCTTAATTAGCCGCGATGAAGTCTTTAATCAATCCAATCACTTCATCACTGGCATCTTCAAGAATATAATGACCACAATCGGCAAACTCATGCACTGTGGCATGGGGCATTCTTTGACGCCATTCTGCTAAAAAATATTTATCGAATACAAAATCTTGTAAACCAAAACAAATAAGCGTGGGCACGTGAGCAAACTGACTTAAACTGTCGCCAATATGGGTGACCAAATCATAATTACGGTCGCCAGACTTGAGTGGAATATCTTGTATAAAACGCAATGTTGAAATACGGTTTTTCCATGAGTTAAAAGGCGCAACATAGGCTTCGCGAACATCTTTAGCCATCGGCATACGTTTAACACCAACATACGACGCCGCAGAGGAAAAGGCATTCAAACCGCGCACTAATAAGGTACCCAATAAGGTTTCGCGGCAAATCCATAACGCCCAAGGAAACGGCTTAGTTTTAGGTAAATGAAACGCCGCAGTGTTTAAACAGACTATGCGTTTAATGCGCTCAGGATGGCGAGCAGCAAAGCCCATTCCGATCATGCCGCCCCAATCGTGAACAACTAAGGTAATATTTTGCTTTATATCTAAGCTATCAAGTAGTGCTTCTAAATCGTCTATACGATTTAATAAAGTGTAATCGTATTGTGGATCGTCTGGCTTGTCTGACAAACCACAGCCAATATGATCTGGCACAATACATTGATGTTGGTCGCTTAACGCGCTGACTAAATTACGGTAGTAGTAACTCCAACTAGGATTACCGTGCACCATCACCACTGGCTCGCCTTGGCCTTCGTTGATGTAGTGCAATTTATTGCCTTTACGGTCTAAATAATGAGGTTTAAATGGCAGTAATGTGTCTAGCATGATACATCCTGTTGACTATTTTTATAATGAAAGACAAAAACTCAGTGTTACCACTTAATGCCTAACATCATGCAGTTTAAACCACTGCCTATCCCTAAAAAGCTGACCTGATCGCCAACGTGTAAAAAACCTTCATCGTGGGCAATGGCCGCGGTCACAGGTAATGATACCGAGCCCATGTTGCCCAAAGTTTGATAGGTTGGATACTCTTTTTCGTGAGGGATATTTAATGCATTTAACACTTGTCTCCGATTAGATGCGCCCACTTGGTGACAAATGACTTTATCCACTTGTTCAACCACCCAATTTCGCTGTTCTAAAAAATGCTCCCAAGTGTGTTTGGCAAGCTCAACACCTTCTTTGAGCAAGGTCACAGCATCGGTACGCATAAACTCGCGATATAATAAGTGCCCAGCGCCCTGTAGGCCCCATTGACACAATTGGTGATGCTCTGGTGCAGATAAATGGCTGGCGCCTAACAACTGATGCTTGCGTGTGGTTTTTAATGGCAAACAGCCATCAGATAAAATCACCGCCACCGCGCCAGACCCCCCCGTTAATGTCGCCAACGACTGAGCAAAATTTTGCATCGTCGGCTCAGCTAACATGTGGTCAATGGTGGCATCGACTATGTCACGTGCTGATTCGCACGACACAACCATTCCAGCTTTGATCTGGCCAAGTTCAATTCGGTTGGCGATATCTAGGATCCCCGATAATACCCCTAGGCAGGCATTACTGATATCGTAAATTGCCGTGTCTTTTGACACGCCAAGCTCAGCAGCAATACGGCATGCGGTTGCAGGTTCGTGCTGGTCGCGGCACACACCTGTGTAAACCACGGCCCCTAAATCACTGACATCAATACCGGTTTCATTGACTGCTTTTTGTGCCGCAGCAATGGCACCGTCAGATAAACGATAACCTTTTGGCCACCAGCGACGTTCGGTAATACCCGTTAATGCGGCAAGTTGCCCCATCGGAATACGAAATTTTTGATATAGCGGCGCTAAGCGAGATTCTAAATCGCTACTCGATACTACTTGAGGTGCTAGCTCATAGGCTAGACTATTGATAAAGACGCGTGAATATTTCATTAAACCGTATAATTCGCTTCGCTATAGCAAGCCCAAAAAGCCGCTAGAATGGTTGTTATTCGTTATTAACCCGCCATTTGAACAAGAATGGCTTCATTATTCAATCAAAAACAGCAAGCAAAAGCAGTAATTTGAATGATTTATTATGGTTAGATTTTATGACTTGATTAACTAGTTAAGTAATTCTTACAGTTTTAAGATAAATAGACTAGTGTAAACAAAGGCTTAATTTACTACTTTGTGACAGAGACTGCTATTGATTTGTTTTAATAGCTTGGATCATCACATTTCGAGGGGTGACACTGTTTGGGCAAAATTCACTCACTTCAACTTGATATCCATACACTTGTAAGAAGCACACCCGGTCGAGTAATAACCATTGCTCTAATGCTTGTCGAAACAAATGAGCCACTAAGTCAATTCGCTTGGTGAGGCGTTGTCGTTCGATACCGCGCTGCAAATAATGACTCCAATTAACCTCTTTAGGTAAAAATAAGCCCTTTTGATTTGCCGCCCAGAGGCAAAACTCGTTAAAACTGCCACTAAGTTGGCTTTGTTTAATGGTCGGCACGGGTAAATAGTCATTCACGCCTCGAATATCACGCTGCAGGCTATCAAAGCCTAGGCGCCATGTCACCTGTTGATGACGCAACGTTTGTTGTTTAGGGCTGGCAATCACGCTTTGCTGTAGTGGTAGTTGCAAATCGTGTCGTGATAAGCTTAATTCGCTGGCCTTTGCGACGGCCGACAACGGCTGATAGTGTGGTTGCTGAATTAAATGATAGCAGCAAGGTGAAATCGAAATCGCTTCAGTGCCCGCACATGCCGCAAGCTTAAGTAACCGTACATGTAAATCGCCACAGGCGTGTAATGCAATGGCATGTTGCTGCGATAACAACAGTGGTGTTGCTGGGTCGATTGGTGCAAAGGCATCGGCACACTTAAACGTTTGCGCTAACTGCCATTGTTTAGCAAATGCCTGACCTTGCTCGCATAAGTTAGCTTGCCATTCAAGGCTCGTCACCTCTATTTGCTGCTGTTTAGCCAGTAAACGCCCCAAATGCCCTTTGCCGGCACACCACTCTAAAATGGGTAAGCCTTTAAGCTTGGGGTGATGCTGCGGGTCGATTTGATTGGCAAATGCGATAATTTGCTGCCATTTACGCCCTTTTATATGAGCACTAAAATGGCCTAAATCATCACATAACAAAGGAAGTGATGGCGTGTTCCCCCCTGCCACAGTCGTTTTGGGCAAAGTGTTGACTAACAAAGGTAGTAACGCAATCAGAGCCGATGCCTGCTCTGGACAGGGCTGTTTTAGTTGTTTAATATCCGCAATTAGGCTTGGCAATAATGTTTGTACTAACCGATCTTGGTTGGCATCAAGTTCGTCCAGTTGGTTATCGTCAATTTGCCACACTTGATCCGCTAATTGAGGAAAATCTTGCTGCCAAGGTAAGTGGTCACACTCAAAGGCCACAAGCTGCCATAAGGGCTGAAGCGAACAAAGCAGAGAATTGATTGCCGTAAATGTATCTTGATAACCGATTAAGGACATAATGTTACTTGTGGATGAAGCGTTCCAATGGAAATGATAGGATGCCGATCATTAACTGTTTAACCTAGGATTGTAAACCATGCACTCACCTTGTGTCGCCCACTGCGGCTTAAATGATGATGATTTTTGTATGGGTTGTTTTCGTCATATTGATGAAATTGTGGCTTGGTCGGAAGCCAATGATGAACAAAAACAACATATTTTGGATAGTCTAGCCAGCAGAAAACAGCAGTTTTTAGGTGACAGCAACAACCAAATCTTGTCTCGCGCCAAATGGCTTGAAGCTGAAAAACGAATTAAATGATGAAGAGCGATTACAGGCCTAGATGCTAGGGCGGACTGCGTCCTGCTAGTGCGCTGCGCTTCTATAACAGCATTAAAGCGACAAGCAGATCCCTGCGCAGAAGTATTACCCTTACAAGCCTAGATGCTAGGGCGGACTGCGTCCTGCTAGTGCGCTGCGCTTCTATAACAGCGTTAAAGCGACAAGCAGATCCCGGCCAGAAGTATTACCCTTACAAGCCTAGATGCTAGGGCGGACTACGTCCTGCTAGTGCGCTGCGCTTCTATAACAGCATTAAAGCGACAAGCAAATCCCGGCTCAGAAGTATGACCCTTACAAACCTAGATGCTAGGGCGGACTGCGTCCTGCTAGTGCGCTGCGCTTCTATAACAGCGTTAAAGCGATAAGCAGATCCCTGCGTAGAAGTATGACCCTTGCAAACCTAGATGCTAGGGCGGACTGCGTCCTGCTAGTGCGCTGCGCTTCTATAACAGCGTTAAAGCAACCAGCAGATCCCGGCTCAGAAGTATTACCCTTACAAACCTAGATGCTAGGGCGGACTGCGTCCTGCTAGTGCGCTTCGCTTCTATAACAGCATTAAAGCAACCAGCAGATCCCTGCTCAGAAGTATTACCATGATGGAATCAGCGTCTAGGCGATTACAAGCCTAGATGCTAGGGCGGACTACGTCCTGCTAGTGCGCTACGCTTCTATAACAGCGTTAAAGCAACCAGCAGATCCCGTCTCAGAAGTATTACCATGATGGAACCAGCGTCTCGGCGGTTTTCTCGCTTGTTATCGCTTGTTATCGCTTGTCATCGCTCGTCACCGCTTTTGACTTTGCTTGTGACTTTGCTTGTATAGCATCTAGCCGCGAAGCGCCCTAGCGTCTAAGCGATAGCGAGCGATTATAAAGCCACAATATAGGGCGGACTGCGTCCTGCTAGTGCGCTTCGCTTCTATAACAGCGTTAAAGCAACCAGCAGATCCCGGCTCAGAAGTATTACCATGATGGAACCAGCGTCTCGGCGGTTTTCTCGCTTGTTATCGCTTGTCATCGCCTGTTATCGCTCGTCACCGCTTGTGACTTTGCTTGTATAGCATCTAGCAGCGAAGCGCCCTAGCGTCTAGGCGGTTTCTCGCTTGTCATCGCTTGTTATCGCTCTTACCGTCTCGGTATTATTTTTTCATCATGGATTTTAAATCAGCGAATGGATTGAAGGTAGCCGCTTCTTGTGTTGATTCTTTAGTGCTGCCGTAACGAATAAGCTCTTCAAATCGTGAATGTTCATTGTCGTGACAATACAGACACAATAACTCCCAGTTTGTCCCATCTGAAGGATTATTATCATGATTGTGATCGCGATGATGAACCGTTAATTCAGATAAATTTTTATGGGTGAATTCGCGAGTGCAGCGACCGCATACCCAAGGATATAACTTAAGGGCTTGCTCACGATAGCCTTTCTCACGGGAGGCCTTATAATCTCTGGCTTCAGCTAATACTTTATCTAACTTATTTTGACTTTGGTTGGCCGACATTGATTTATCACTCATAAAAAAATTACCCAAGGTTAATCACTGTTATCGCTTGGGGCAATTGTTTGCAGCATCATATTTAAGGATTATTCTGCTTCAAGCGCAGAATTCGAGAAATACAGCAGTGCAAATAACGCTTATATTGAGTCACAATATTAGCGCTAATTTACGCTTCAGTATAGCCCATCATGTTTTATCATCTATACCGCTCTTCCCGCTGTTCCCACTGTTACAGCTCTAGCTTTTATAGCAGCGCAGCGTACTCGCAGTCCGCTCTAGCATCTAGGCTTGTTATCGCTCCTATCGCTCTCACCGCTGTTATCGCTCTAGCTTTTATAGCAGCGCAGCGATCTAGCAGGACGCAGTCCGCTCTAGCATCTAGGCTGTTATCGCTCTTTCTGCTTTCGCTTTTATAGCAGCGTAGCGATCTAGCAGGACGCTGTCCGCCCTAGCATCTAGGCTTGTTATCGCTCTAGCTTTTATAGCAGCGTAGCGATCTAGCAGGACGCAGTCCGCCCTAGCATCTAGGTTCTTACCGCTCTTATCGCTTTAATTAGCTTTACTATTGGTTATTCCGGCGGTTAAATTAAAGCGCATGGCATCTTCAAATGACCAATCGACAGCAATTAAGTCTTCACGTTTGACTAGGCTGGTCACCCCAGCAATTTGATAACTAAGTTGAAACAACACAGGCACCCAGTCACCTTCAGGTAACGCATCGGCCAATGGTTGTGGTGCAGACTCATTCATAATAAAACCAACAACATAGCCACCATTAGCTTGTTTCACTAACACGGTTTTTTGGGTTTTAGGCTGACCATCACGGTTCATTAAACTGGCAATATCACGAATACTGCCGTAGACAGATTTAAACAAAGGAAACTTCATTAACTGACGCTCAATCCAAGCATAAATCCACGCAATAGGACTGACAGAAAATAATAATCCTGCAACAAAAACTAAGCTTCCTACTAGACAAAAACCAGCTCCAACAAACACTTGTGTGATGCCGAAAATGTTTAGTAATAAACGCCCTAAACCATCGAGTGAAATAAACAATGACCAAAATAGCCAAATGGACAACACCATTGGCAATAAATTGGTTAAGCCGCGAGCAAGGGTATTTTTCATATATCTATTCTTCAAAAATGGAGCCAATTAACAAGTAGCCAAAGATAGCAAATATCCACTAAAATCCCTAAACAAAAACGCCCTAAGTTGCCCTATTTATCTAATAAATAGCTCAGCTTAGAGCGTTTAGACTAATTTAGTGACTTAGTTATAAATCTTTTCCCATTTCTTCATAAGAAGTATGACGAACGTCTTTACCTTTTACGTAGTAAATCACGTATTCACAGATATTCTTACAACGATCACCAACACGTTCTACGGCGCGAGCGGCCCATATTACGTCTAACACACTCGGAATTGAGCGAGGGTCTTCCATCATGTAAGTCATTAATTGACGGATAATACCTTCATATTCTTTATCTAAGCGCGCATCTTCTTTATGTAACTCAAAAGCTTGTTCTGCATCCATACGAGCCAATGCATCTAAGGTTGAATGCAACATACGCGTGGCGTGACGGCCCATGTTTTCAATGCTGACCAGTAAAGGCTGCGGCCTGTTAACCCGTTTTTCAACGGCGGCCTTAGCAATACGCACACAAGCATCCCCAATACGTTCAAGATCCGCAATGGTTTTTGTAATCGCAATAATCATGCGTAAATCACTAGCAGCAGGTTGACGCTTGGCAATAATACGGGCGCACTCTTCATCAATAGACACTTCCATACCATTGACTTTGTGGTCACCTTCAATCACTTGCTGAGCTAACTCAGTATCAAGCGTTGCTAACGAATCCAACGCTTGTTCAAGTTGGCGCTCTACTAATCCACCCATGGCTAACACACGATTACGAATGTCATCGAGTTCGGCGTTAAACTGACCTGATATATGTTTACTTAAATTCATTTTTTCCATGATACCCACCTAATTTGTTGTTAATTAAAAGCTCTTTAAGCTGAAGTTAACCGTAACGACCAGTAATATAATCTTCTGTTTTACGCTTTTTAGGGGTGGTAAAAATTGTGTTGGTATCGGCATATTCAACCAATTCACCCATGTACATAAAGGCGGTTTGATCTGATACGCGTGCTGCCTGTTGCATGTTATGAGTGACGATAACAACGGTATATTCTTGTTTAAGATCGCTGATCAACTCTTCAATAGTCAGCGTTGAAATAGGATCCAATGCCGATGTCGGTTCATCAAGCAACAAGACTTCTGGCTCGATGGCAATCGCACGAGCGATAACAAGACGTTGTTGCTGACCACCAGACAAACCAAAAGCATTATCATGTAAACGGTCTTTCACTTCGTCCCAAATAGCGGCGCCACGCAATGAACGTTCGGCAGCCTCATCTAATTCACGGCGGTTATTTAACCCTTGTAAACGTAAACCATAAACCACATTTTCATAGATTGACTTAGGGAATGGATTAGGACGCTGGAACACCATCCCAACGTTACGACGCAGTGCTGCTACATCGACTTTTTTATCATAAATGTTGTTCCCATGAAGCAAGATTTCACCGTCAATTTTACAATTATCAATCAAATCATTCATGCGATTAATACAACGCAAAAGGGTTGATTTACCACAGCCACTTGGGCCGATAAATGCCGTGACTTGTTTTTTTGGGATTTTCATCGACACATCAAACAACGCTTGCTTGTTACCGTAATGTAAATCAAGGTTACGGATCTCAAGCGCGGTATCATCAACGGGTAAATTAACTAAATCAATTGTTTTTGTTTGCATTACTGAGCTATCAATAGAAATCATTTTTTATCTTTCCTTAGGATATCGCTAATTAGTGTTCTAGCGAACGGAATTTTTCACGTAAATGGTTGCGCACGCTGATAGCGGTTAAATTAAGTGCAACAATTACAGATACTAATAAGAACGAGGTTGCGTACACTAAAGGACGTGCCGCCTCAACGTTAGGGCTTTGGAAGCCTACATCATAAATATGGAAACCTAAGTGCATGAACTTACGTTCTAAATGTACAAACGGGAAGTTCATATCAATCGGTAATGTTGGAGCTAATTTTACCACACCCACTAACATTAGCGGCGCAACTTCACCGGCGGCGCGCGCCACGGCTAAAATCAAACCCGTCATAATGGCAGGGCTTGCCATTGGGATAACAATCCGCCATAAGGTTTCGGCTTTAGTGGCCCCTAAGGCCAAGCTGCCTTGACGTACCGCACTGGGAATACGACTTAAGCCTTCTTCTGTCGATACAATCACGACTGGCAAAGTTAAAATGGCTAAGGTCAATGCAGACCAAAGCACCCCAGGAGAACCAAACGTTGGCGAAGGTAATGCTTCTGGAAAAAACAATTGGTCAATTGAGCCTCCCATCATGTAGACAAAGAAGCCTAAACCAAACACACCATAAACAATGGATGGTACCCCCGCTAAATTAATCACGGCAATACGGATCAACTTAGTAATTGGCCCTTTTTTGGCGTATTCATGGAGGTAAATCGCAGCAATCACCCCAAATGGGGTCACAATCACGGCCATTAATAACACCATAAACACAGTACCAAAGATAGCTGGGAATACCCCACCTTCGGTATTCGCTTCACGGGGGTCATTGCTGACAAAGCGACCAATACCCACAAACCATTGACCCACTTTATCTAACAGACTCATGTGATTAACGTAGCTAACATCTAAAATAGAGTCGAGTGGTAAGCTAACTTCAACACCACGCATATCTTTTACAATAACAGCATCACGCGCGGCTTTATCACGTAGGGCAAACAACTCTTTTTCAAGTACAAGGTAATCTTGATGAAGTTGCTCTGCTTGGGCATTTATTTCAATTTTGCGTGCATCGGTTAATTGACCATCTAGCTCATAGCCACGTTCTTTTAGCCGTAGACGCTCCATTTGATAATTAATAGTGCCGATATCACTTTTTTGTAATTCTAATGCTTCATCTGCAATAGCAACGGCGCGGTCGATGTGGCTCACCAATGACGTTTCAATCGCGGCTTCGTCATTGAGCGCTAAACGCTTACCGTTTTCAATCACTGCGATAGGGTAACCGTAAAAATCACCATTTTTGGTGCGCTCAAGCTTAGCAACCTCTGCAGGCAGTGAGCGGCTGACAATATTTGTGCCTAAAATCCAACGAAAATCTAAGCCCACAAACTCGCGGTTACCGGTTTTGACCAAGTAACGAGTCACAAACTCACCAGGGTGCTTAGTAAACTTGTGACCAGCGGAAATTAACCGTTCCGTAGGCACGACTTCACGGTTATAAATCTCACCAATAAGGGTGCTTTTAACCCCATCATTGTCTTCGAGTTGCCATTGGTAGATATCAGCAGGCCAGAAGTAACTCAAGCCACGCGACGCGATTAACAGTAATAAGCCTAAAACGGCAATTAAACAAATACTCACGGCACCACCGGTCATCCAAATCCACGGTGAACCAGATTTAAACCACTTACCCATTGCACAAACCTCTCAAGGCGATTGGCGAAATTATCATCATTAATTGAATCATCATCTTTCCTTACAGTGAGCTATAACGTTCGCGTAAACGCTGACGGACAACTTCGGCAATGGTATTAACTAAAAAGGTGAACACGAATAATACAAAGGCAGCTAAGAACAGAACACGATAATGCGAGCTACCAATGGCCGACTCTGGCATTTCAACCGCAATGTTGGCCGCTAAGGTACGCATACCTTCAAAGACGCTCCACTCCATGATGGCGGTATTACCGGTTGCCATTAACACAATCATAGTTTCACCCACTGCACGGCCTAAGCCCATCATCACTGCAGAAAAAATACCAGGACTTGCTGTAAGCAACACCACTCGGGTCAAGGTCTGCCAATTCGTTGCGCCCAATGCCAAGCTGCCGTTTGATAAATGACGTGGCACAGAGAAAATTGCATCTTCAGTAATCGAAAATATAGTGGGAATAACGGCAAATCCCATCGCAATACCCACAACAAGCGCATTACGTTGGTCAAAGGTAATACCTAAGGTATTGGTGATAAATTGGCGGGTATTACCACCAAAAAACGCCACTTCTAGCACTGGACTAATCGCAAACGAGAACCACCCCACCCCCACAATCACCGGAATTAACATCAGCTCTTGATAATATTCAGGTAAGCGTTGCTTCCAGATGTCTGGCATCTTGCTCCAAGCAAAAGCCGTCACCAATATTGACGTTGGTAATAACGTGAGTAGCACTAGAATGCCGGGCAAATTATCTTCAATGAGCGGTGCTAACCATAAACCTGCCAAGAAACCTAAAATTACCGTAGGCAAAGCTTCCATAATTTCAATCGTAGGCTTAACGATATTGCGTACTTTAGGTCTCATGAAGTAAGCCGTGTAAATCGCCCCGGCTATCGCTAAGGGGACCGCAAAAAGCATCGCGTAAAAAGCGGCTTTCATGGTACCAAATGCTAACGGCATTAAGCTCAATTTAGCCTCAAAGTTGTCAGAGCCAGACGTCGATTGCCACACATATTTTGGTTCTGGGTAACCTTCGTACCACACTTTTTCCCACAACGCGCTCCATGATATTTCTGGATGGCTATTTTCAACAGAGAAAAGGTTAAGCTGATTATCGGCTTCAATCACCAAGGCATTTGAACGTGGGCTAAAGCCCATTTTACCAGGGTTGGTCAACTGAAATTTTTCATCGAATAACTCACGCTCACTGGTAGTATAAAGCAGGGTTAACTCACCCTCTTCACTTAATACCGCAAAGCTTTTACGATAAAACTCTGTCGCCATAACACTCACTGGTGCGATATCATCAAATTCACGAATGCGTTGATATAAACGACCTTTTTCACTATAAACTTGAAAGTATTGACTCACAATGCCGCTGTCATAACTCACCAAAATTGAGCTGGCACCGGCAAGCAAATCCACTTGTTTAACGTTGGTATCGGCTTTTTTAACATCAACCACTTGCAGTAACTCAACCGAATTTGCATTACGCGTGTTATAAACAAATAGTTTATTGTTGGCATTTAAAATCAGTTGCCGATGATCCGGTGTCATCACGGCTGACACGACCTGGTCTGGAGTATCATCGATAATAACGGTAACAGATGACCATTCAACTTCTTCAGTCATCATATTAGCTTCGCTTTCTTGGCGATTGAGCTTCCACACACCATTTTGGTCTTGATAAGCAAAACTCATGCGACTGTCATTATATTCAAACACCAGATTATAAACGCCACCATCACGATTAATCGTCAATGGCTCATCACCCATCGGATAACGTAACTTAGGCGTGATAAGCCGATTATTTTCTGGATACGTTAAATCAAATTCAATCCCTACAACTATCACTTGACCATTGCTGAGCCCTAATGCGAAGCGTTGCTCGCTTGGACTCGATTTGGCACTGCTGGTTACCCTTGTACCTTCAGGCAGTTTAGGGGTAAAAGACGAAATTAATTGATGGCTAGTGGCTGAATAAAAATCAACCGTGCCCGTTTCTGTCACTCGATAGAGCACTTCGTTATGTTCATCACTGCCGACCAGTAATGTTTTAGCCTCGCCATGTTGATAACTGACACTGGTAACGGGTTCTATATGTGCCCCATCAAAAATGGGCTTGATGACATACAGCAAATAGAAAAATATTAATAACAAGGTGACAAACACCAAGGTGCCACCGATTGTCACCCCGATTTCTGCTGCTTTATCCTTAAATGCTCTGCGAGTGGCATGTTTATCAGTAAGTAGATTTTTTTTCGCAGAACCAGGTTGATTGACCTGACTTTCCATTAAGAACCTCTAATAATTAATCGATGCTGTAATTAGCGCTTTGATTGTGCGGTCTACTATGTTAACAATTAATATTGATGACTAAATAAACTAAAATATGTCTAAATAAACCAACATAACGTAAACCAACATAAAATAAACAAAAGTAAAGCCTTAACACAATCTTAAGTGGCTGCGATTATATGACCTAAAGATGACAGTTGTGTTACAGGCAGTATTTATAGGAGAAATATAGTATGATGCGTTATCTTATCACTCTTCAAGCACCTGATAGAAAAGGATTAGTTGAACAAATCGCCAATGCAATTAGCCGGCATCATGGCAACTGGTTAGACTCAGAAATGCGTCATATCGACGGCATTTTTGCCGCAATATTACAATTAGAAATCCCCGCCCTACATTGGGACGAGTTAATCGATGCTCTAGAATGCATTGATGGCTTAACGTTAACCTATACCAAAACCACCTTAAGTGCCAAACCGATTACACATCTGCGCTACAACCTAGTGGCATACGATCGTCCTGGTATTGTGTTACATATTTCTAATAAAATGAATGCACTAGGCGTTAATATTGAACAGTTTAGCAGCCAGTACGAAACTGCCAGCCACACAGGTATTGCGTTATTTAGAGCGACAATGGAACTCGGGCTAACCGATCCCGGCCAAGAAGAACAAATCAGGGCGTCACTTTATGAAATGGGTGACGATGTCGTATTAGATAAGCTCAGTAAATCAGCTTAACTTGAGTTAGTACTTAGCCGTTGAATTAGTGCTTAGCACATAAGCAAACTAGCGTAATTAAGTCTAAAATCCGTTTTCATCATCTGCTAAACTGCTAGATAATAATGAACATAAATGGATTCACCATGTTTGGAACGCTATCAAAACTAAAAACCCACCTCGACGAAAATAATGAGGTGGAATATCACTTACCTGTTGGAGACGCGCGTTTAGCCCTTAACCCACTGATAGGTAAAAGCTTAACAATGATCCATACTGGCAATATTTTTTGCAATAATTGTGGTAAAAAAACCAAGAAAAGCTATTCTCAGGGCCACTGTTATGTGTGCATGACGAAACTGGCCAGTTGTGACCTGTGCATAATGAAGCCTGAAACATGCCACTTTGATCAAGGCACTTGCCGCGAACCCGAGTGGGGCCTGTCAAATTGTTTTGTGCCCCACTATGTTTATTTGTCAAATACCTCTGGAATAAAAGTGGGCATTACTCGTCATACACAAATTCCGACCCGTTGGATAGACCAAGGTGCAACTCAAGGTCTACCGATTTTTAAAGTGTCGACGCGTAAAATGTCGGGTTTAATTGAAGTTGAACTAGCCAAATTCATCAATGATAAAACCCATTGGCAAGCCATGCTAAAAGGTCATAATGAGGATGTGGATTTGGTCGCGCAAGCCGCACAGCTTATTCCATTAATTGAAGATAAACTGCAAGCCCTCGCTACTGAGTATCAAGACATTGTCATCGAACGGCTCGATGCCAATATCCAAGCCATAAGCTATCCCATCACCCAATTCCCAATCAAAGTGAAGTCGCATAATTTTGATAAAATCGCCGAAGTCAGTGGCATATTATTAGGCATTAAAGGCCAATACCTGATTTTTGATACTGGGGTAATTAACATCCGTAAATTTTCATCTTATGAAGTTGACGTCAGCTATTAATGTGCCTTGTTATTATCGGTATGCTGGAGTAACGAGTTTAGCCATCACCTCTATTCTCGTTACTTGATCATAATAAACAAAGATCGCACTGGCTAATTAATAATTAACTTGTTTTATAACAACAGGTTAATTATTAAAAATGGGGGCTGATTGAAACGATAACGAAGAGTAAAGGTTAACAAAATCATTATCATGAACGCCCCATTCACCCTAAAATTCGACTGCTAGAAATAGCTCATTAATTCACCACAGAGACCCTTTTATGGAGTTAGTATTTGCCATTGCGTTATTTGCTTTTTCTGCCGGCATTACGCCTGGCCCGAACAACATTATGTTAATGACTTCTGGGGTGAACTTTGGTATTAAGCGAAGTATTCCCCATTTATTGGGTATAAGCTTAGGTTTTCCAACCATGATCTTGGCCGTCGGATTAGGCTTAAGCGCAATATTTCAAGCTTATCCCTTCATTCATATTGTGATTAAAGTGATTGGTATTAGCTATCTGCTTTACCTGTCATGGCTCATCGCCAATAGCAGCAGTAAAATAGAAGGCAAACAGGTAAGTCAACCCTTTAGCTTTTGGCAAGCGGCAGCGTTTCAATGGGTGAACCCAAAAGGTTGGATCATGGCTGTCGGCGCCATTGCCACGTTTACCTCAGTACAACAAGAGATCAATAGCCAAGTTGTGACCATTGCTAGCGTATTTTTATGTGTGGCATTTCCCTGCGCCGTGGTCTGGCTTGGGTTTGGGGTGGCGCTCAAACGTTTACTTAAAAATGAACGTCAACAACGTATTTTTAATATCACCATGGCACTCTTGCTTGTGGCATCGATTATCCCGATGATGTTGCCACCGACCGCTCACTAATTACTAGTCGCTACATCAATTAAATAGCGTTAAAAGGTTATAAAATGGAACCACATGAATGTCTCGCCCACACCGAAAACTGGGTAAAAGATGTCATTATGAAATACAACATTTGCCCGTTTGCCCGTCGAGAAGTCGAACGCGCGAGTATTCGCTATGTTGCCATTGAAGAAACTAAAACCAAGACAGTGTTAAAGGCGTTAATTGCAGAGTGCCAATACTTAGATAATCATCCCGACACTGAAACCACGCTGTTTATTCTGCCTCGGGGTTTTGAAGGTTTCTACCCTTACTTAGACTTAGTCGATTATGCAAATGATGAATTGGTTGAGCAAGGTTATGAAGGTGTTTACCAACTTGCCAGCTTTCACCCAGACTATTGTTTTGAAGATGAACCCCAAGACAGCCCGGCTAATTTTACCAATCGTTCCCCCTACCCTTGTCTGCATATTATCCGTGAAGCCAGCATGGAAATGGCATTAGCTAACTATACTGACCCAGAATCCATTCCAGAGCGAAACATCGCTTTTGCTGAGCGTAAAGGCAGCGATTTTTTTATTAAACTATTGCAACATTGTACTAAGCGGTGAACGGTGAACGGTGAACGGTAGATAAAATGCGATGACGAGCGATAACAAGCGATAAAAGCCTAGCGGCTAGAGCGGACTGCGTCCTGCTAGGTCGCTGCGCTGCTATAAAAGCACAATGAGCGAGCAAACAATGAAAGGCCTAGAGGCTAGAGCGGACTGCGTCCTGCTAGTACGCTGCGCTGCTATAAAAGCACAATGAGCGAGCAAACAATGAAAGGCCTAGAGGCTAGAGCGGACTGCGTCCTGCTAGTACGCTGCGCTGCTATAAAAGCACAATGAGCAGAATGAGCGAGCAAGTGATGAAAGCGATAACGAGCGATAACAGGCGATAACGAGCCTAACGGCTAGAGCGATTACAAGCGATTACAAATGAACGCGGCGCTTACGGAATGTCACTGAATGACTAGAGTCAGGGCGCTTAACGCTTTATAAGCTAAAACAAAAGTCACGGATCAATTCAGGCCAATCATTAACATCATCCATCGAGTGAGCAATGTGTAGCGTAGAGTGTGGCAATGTTTGATGCAACTCGATTGCAGTTTCAATGGGGTGGGCTGCATCACCGTGCCACGCTAAAATGAGTGTCGGCATGGTTAATGTGGCAAGCTGTTGTTTGTTTGGCAGATCATTGAGTGCTGCTGCGCGAAACAACCTATCGAGTGTTTCCCGGGTCATCTGCTTTAATCCGTCGAGCATCCCCAACGCACTGTGTTGATGGCCATGAATAAACCAACTTGGCAGCATGTTATTCAAATGTTTGGCGTTTATTTTGGCTAACCCTTTACCGCCCCAAATCCGGGCTGCTTTGGCTATTTTATGGTAATGTTCAACTTGTGCCGCCCGTGCTTGCCATGCGATGGGTGGGTTCATTAAGACCAATCCCTTTACCTTCTCTGGGTGTTTTAATGCAGCATATAAGCACGTAGCACTGCCCATTGATTGACCGCCTAAAATCAACTCAGACGGCGCCCGAAAATGTGTCGCCACGCTGAGCATATCATTTGCCAGTTCAGGCCAAACATAGTCTTCTAGGCAGCTGCCTGCTGAAGACAAACCGTGACCGACTGCGTCATAGCGGATCAACTGTAATTTTTGAGGAAATCGATGCCAGGCATATAAACCAATCGCATCTTCACTTTGGATACTGCCCGTTGAGCCATGGGCCCAGATGAGGGTTTGCCCTTTACCGCTAATGGAACAATTAAACTGATTAATATTAAATTGCTCTGTCATGGCGAATGTCGCTCCTAATGAGTCAAGTTATCCTTTTACAATTTCAATCAATCTATTGATAAATAGAATAATTGCGTCGGCACTATCAAACCAAAAAGCTAAACCGTAGTGAATTTCACTTGAGCCTTTGTTCTTTCGTGTTGGGAATCGAGTCATTTGGGCATTGTGATAGTAATCATACTTTGCATGTACGCCATCTATGGTAACCAATTCCGTCGAAAAAATTTCAAATGCAGGACGGATGATCAGTAATGGCGTTTTACCTTCAACATGTAAATAAATCGGCTCTTTTAACTCAGGTAGCATGTATTCGGTGACATTCTTAATATTAAAATTAGTACGACATTTCAGTTCATTCAAGGTTGATGAAATTTGTTCAAGGGCGATGCTCATAAATGTAGATGCCTGTGCTGGGTAATACCATTGATTTATAACACTAGAGTATATGGCTTGAGCGGGTAAATAAACAAAAAAAGCCCCGAACATTTGTTCAGGGCTAATGGTGTTAATGCACTCGTATTGACGATAAAGGCTATTTGCAATAAATGAAAACTAAGCTTCGATACCTTTACTCGCCAAAAACTCGTCGTAAGTGCCTTTGAAATCATTAATACCGTTGGGAGATATTTCAATAATACGTGTGGCCAAAGATGATACGAATGCACGGTCATGCGAGACGAACATTAATGTGCCTTCGTATTTTTCAAGTGCAAAGTTTAATGACTCAATAGACTCCATATCCATGTGGTTGGTTGGCTCATCGAGTAATAAAACATTGGCTTTTTGCATGATAAGTTTACCGAAATACATACGGCCTTTCTCACCACCCGATAATACATTGACTGACTTTTTAATATCGTCGGCACCAAACAACATCCGCCCTAAAATACCGCGTACAGATTGGTCATCATCGTTTTCTTTGCGCCATTGACTCATCCAGTCAAATAACGTCATGTTATTAGTAAAGTCGGCTTCATGATCTTGTGCGTAGTAACCCACATTGGCATTTTCAGACCAATGAATAGTCCCTTCGTCTTGTGGGATATCATGCACTAAAGTACGTAATAAAGTGGTTTTACCAATACCATTCTGCCCTAAAATAGCAATGCGCTCGCCCACTTCGACCATTAGGTCCAGCTTGCTAAATAAGGGTTTATCGTAACCTTTGGCTAAATTTTCAACCACAAGTGCATTTCTGAACAATTTCTTTTCTTGTTCAAAACGAATAAAGGGGTTGACGCGACTTGATGCTTTAATGTCATCAAGCTTAATTTTATCAATTTGCTTAGCGCGTGATGTGGCTTGCTTGGCTTTGGATGCGTTAGCCGAGAAGCGGGCAACGAAAGTTTGTAATTCAGCAATTTGGGCTTTTTTCTTGGCGTTGTCACTCATTAAACGTTCACGCGATTGCTGTGCAGCCATCATGTATTCGTCATAGTTACCAGGGAACACACGCAGTTCACCGTAATCTAAGTCAGCCATGTGAGTACACACTGAGTTTAAGAAGTAACGGTCATGGGAAATAATAATCATGGTACTGTTACGTTGGTTCAACATATCTTGTAACCAGCGAATGGTATCGATGTCCAAGTTGTTGGTCGGTTCATCAAGTAACAATAAATCTGGATTTGAGAATAATGCTTGCGCCAATAACACCCGCAATTTAAAGCCCGGTGCGATTTCGCTCATTAATCCAAAATGTTGCTCAGTAGCAATACCCACGCCTAACAATAAATCACCAGCACGAGCATCCGAGGTGTACCCGTCCATCTCAGCAAATTCCATCTCAAGCTCAGACACTTTGATACCGTCAGCTTCACTCATATCAGGTAAAGAATAAATGCGGTCACGCTCTTGCTTCACTTCCCACAACTCTCTGTGGCCCATGATCACGGTATCAAGTACTGAAAAGCTTTCGTATGCGAACTGGTCTTGGTTTAATTTACCCATGCGCTCGTTAACATCTATTGAGACATTACCGCTTGATGGCTCTAAATCACCCGCAAGGATTTTCATAAAGGTGGATTTACCACAACCATTCGCGCCAATTAAACCGTAGCGATTACCGCCACCGAATTTGACTGAGAGATTTTCAAACAGTGGCTTAGCGCCAAACTGCATTGTGATGTTAGCTGTTGTAATCAAGATGAAATTCCAAATCGAGTTGTGTTAGAGCCCATATCAAATTATAACCTTAATCGCTCGAGTTGACATTGATGTGACTCAAGCAAGCAAAAATGATACTGAAACTGGTATACGGCAGAGCCGAGGGAAATACGAAGCGCAATAGTGTAAGGATTTTCAGTCTACTTATCAACCTAAACAGCTCCTATATTGCTAACAACAACAAAGCAAAGACAAAAGCTGCGCTGAGGATAAAAGCGGCAACAGCCTAGAGGCTATAAAATCTATAGCAAGAGTCTAGAGCGCTGCGCTGCTAGGACGCTGCGCGGCTAGATGCTATAAAAGCAAACAGCACAGCGAAGCGACCCTAGCAGGACGCAATAAAACAAACAGCCGAGATCGCTGCGCTGCTAGGACGCTGCGCGGCTAGATGCTATATAAGCAAACAGCACAGCAAAGCGACTCTAGCAGGACGAAGTCCGCCCTAGCCGCTAGGCACTGCCAGCTTGTCATCGCCTGTTATCGCTTGCCATCCCGCTCTTCTCCGCTGTTATAGCAGCGCAGCGATCTAGCAGGACGCAGTCCGCCCTAATCTCTAGGCTTTGACCGCTTGCCATCGCTCGTTATCGCCTGTCATCGCTTGTCATCCCGCTCTTCTCCGCTGTTATAGCAGCGCGGCGATCTAGCAGGACGCAGTCCGCCCTAGCCTCTAGGCTTTGACCGCTTGCCATCGCTCGTTATCGCTTGTCATCCCGCTCTTCTCCGCTTTTATAGCAGCGCAGCGATCTAGCAGGACGAAGTCCGTCCTAGCCCCTAGGCTTTGACCGCTTTCCATCACTTTTAAAGCTTCAAATAACCAATAATGTAATCCAAGCCACCTCTGATGGCAGCGACTTGAGCATCGTTACACTCTTGGTCGGTGACCAGTGGGCTATCAGGGTAGACTTCCGTGGTGGTATTAAAATAATTGTCGGTAATACCCGCGCATAAGCTGAGCTTTTTAACGGGGTAATTGATCACACCAAATTGTGCTATCGGTACTTCGATAAGTTGGTCATTATCATCTGCAGGCGCGATATGAGTCACTTTGACCACTGAATCAATCACGGCTTTTTGGAATGCCGGAGTGGGGTTTTCGCTGTCGCCCACAAGATAGAAACCGTCAGGAATAATGCCTTGGTCATATTCCACGCCATCGCGAGCAGACAATAACGGCCTAAACTCTAGCTCATCAGTCTCTGTGGTTTCATGTAAATCAATGTGGGCGTATACCTCACCCAATGTCGCAACAAACGCCATCAATGCAGCTGACTCTTCGGCTGGGCTATTAGGGTAAAAAGAGCGATTGGGATCGATGGCTTTTGGGTTCCAACGATTAATGGTTTCATAACCCCAAGGGCTGATACAGGGTGCAACCACCATATTAAAATACTGAGCATAATGTTGCGCTTTAGTGGTTAAAAATTGGATCGCGCCATGTACGCCACTGGTTTCATATCCATGCACGCCACCCGTCACGAGAATGGTTTTTTTATTGCTATCCCACTGCTGAGATTTAAACGCAAAGAGTGGGTATTTGTCAGTATCAAGAGATAATGCGCCATATTGGACTTGTTCAAATTGGTTGGCTAGCGGTAATAGCTTGCTGACCACGTCATCTTGGTACGAGCGTTTTATGCTGACCTGGGCTAGCCACTGTGCTTTGTCGGCGTCGGTCCACTTTTGACCTGGTGTACCAATTGGATGCTGTGTTGAATTGCTCATATAACCTCGTTAATCGTTTATTTTATTGAGTTATGTATGTGTACGTTATTTGTGTGTAGATGATAATTATTGCTCAGCTATTTGCTTACTGTGAAGGCCGGCTTACTTACAGGGCCGGTTTACTGGCTGGATGGGCCTTGGCAAAGATAACCAATGCAATCCCAACAAAAATGATGCCCGCCGATACCCCCAAATGAAAACTAATGACTTCGTCTAAAAATACAATGCCACCCACGGCGGCGATCACCGGGACAGTTAATTGTAAAACTGCGGCATGGGTCGATGTAAGTCCACGTAAGGCTTGGTACCACAGTGCATAGCCAATACCCGACGCAATCGCACCAGATAAGACGGCTAACAACACGCCTTTGGCAGACAATACGCTTGCTTGCGGTGTTGATGTTAATTGAGGTAATAGCCACACCAGCAATATCATCACCGCGACCAAAGGTAAGCTGCGAATAAAGTTATAACCCGTATCGAATAATGGGTTAACTGACTGTTTACCCAGTAAGGTATATCCGCCCCAAGCACAACCACTAATTGCCATTAACACTAATCCGGTCATCGAAGGCGCGCTCACGCCAGGCAACACTAAGTAAGCAAATCCGCTAAAGGCCAATAATGCGCCAATCCATTCAAGTAAGGTTAACCGCTGACCTTGAACATAGCTAATAAGCATCATGCTAATTTGCACCGCAGCAAACAAAATCAACGCACCAGTGGCGGTATCAAGTAGCACATAAGCGTATGAAAACGTCACCGCATAGATAAATAATAACCCCGCCGCAAATAGACTGCCACGGCTTGAGCTACTCGCTGTTGTATTAGTCCGGCGCAACAGCATTAATAACCACAACACCAACGCGCCTGCGGCTAAACGAATCGCCGTAAAACTACTGGGATCGATTAGTGCAGGGGTTTGCTGAGTCGATAATGCCATGCGGCACAAAACTGAATTGGCAGCAAAGGCGACCAAGGCAATTAAGGTATACAAAGCGATAGAAAATCGAGATAAAAATGCGGATAAGCTAGACATAACAGAGCTACTTAGTGGACTTTTTGAAACTAAATTTATGAGTAAACCACTGTATTACAGCCACTTGCTGTACATGGGTTAAACCAAAGTAAACGCAAATCCAAGGGGAAATAAGTAAAAACCAAGGTAGCGCGTCAGTGGATCGACCTGAAAACAATAAATACAAAAAGCCGCCGTAGATAATAATCACGCCCATAATACCTACGATTAGCATGATTTTTTTAAGCAGATCTTCTAACTTTGCCACAAGATGGTATCCCTAAAGAGTAAAAAGTCACGCCGAGCATAAGCTCGGCGTGACAACATCATAACAAACTGAAAGCGGATAACAACTGCGTGCTTATAGCAATGCTTATAAACGAATACCACCGTCAATTTCAAATACACGGCCGTTAACGTAATCGTTTTCAATAATAAAACGCACGGTTGCAGCCACTTCTTCAGGTTGACCTAAACGCCCTACTGGGACCATTTTCTCTAACCGTTCTAACGCTTCAGGTTTCATCGCGGCGGTCATTTCGGTAGCAATAACACCCGGCGCTACCGCGGCGCTGCGAATATTGTGACGGGCTAACTCTTTTGCCCAACCCACAGACATTGCCGCAACGCCCGCTTTAGATGCTGAGTAGTTAGATTGTCCCATGTTACCGGCTTTCGCAACGCTAGAGATGTTAATAATCACCCCTGCTTGCTTGGTTTCAATCATGGCTGCAGCGGCTTCTCGACCACACAAAAAAGTGCCGGTTAAGTTAACGTTGATGACTGATTGAAACTGCTGATACGACATGCGGTCGGTGACTATGCCATCTTTGGCTTTAATCATTAGGCCATCACGTAAAATACCGGCATTGTTAATTAACACATTCACTTGACCAAAATCTTCAACAATAAATTTAAAGCCGGCAACCACATCTTCTTCATCGGTAATGTCTAAGGCATAACCTTGAACTTCAGTTACAGAACCTAAATCGGCACACGCTTGTTCAAGCTTAGTTTGGTCAACATCGATAAGCGCCAATTTAGCGCCTTGAGCAGCTAAATTATGCGCCATCGCTAGACCTAACCCACCAGCGCCGCCAGTAATAACGACCACCTTATCTTTTAATTCCATCAACTGGATCCTTTATTTTTTCTTTGAAAATTGTGCAAAAATGCTTGAGAAATCAAGACGACCATGGCCTTGGTGCGCATGATTAACATATAAATTACGGGCTAACGAGCTCATCGGAGTACTGGATTGAGACGCTATTGCCGTTTGTTGCGACAAGCCTAAGTCTTTGATCATCAAATCGACCATAAAACCACCTTTATAGTCGTTTGACGATGGCACATTTTCCATTACCTGTGGACATGGATTGTATTTCTCTAATGCCCAGTTACCGCCGGTGCTGACTGTCATAATATCAGACAAGACTTTAGGATCTAAACCATTATCAATACCTAATTGTAGTGATTCACTGGTGCCGACCATTAACACCGACAACAGCATGTTATTACAAATTTTAGCAATTTGGCCTGCACCAATGGCGCCAGCGTGAAAAATATTGCCGCCCATCACGGTTAATATCGTTTGTGCTTGCTGATAAGCCACATCAGAGCCGCCACAAATGAAGGTTAAGCTACCGGCTGCCGCGCCGGCTGTGCCACCTGACACGGGCGCGTCCATAAATTCGATGCCTTTTTCAGCCGCTTTAGCGCCCACTAAGCAGGCACTGTCAGCATCTATGGTTGAGCAATCAATTAGTAATGTCTCTTTTGACACTACATCCAGCAAGCCTTTATTATTATCATCGCCTAAATATACACTGCGCACATGCTTACCAGCGGGCAGCATAGTGATCACAAAATCAGCCGCGGCCGCTGCGCTGCAGGCGGTTTTAGCACTCAATGCGCCTTGCGCCGTTAAGGCGTCAACTGCGGCTGGGTTTAAGTCAAACACCTTAACGGTCATGCCCGCGTTAATTAAATTAGCCGCCATTGGGCCGCCCATGTTACCTAAACCAATAAATGCTATTGTTGTCATTTTTTCATCCTGTTGAAGTTAAGCTTCACAGCGTCAATCTTGTGTCTGTAAAGGTTATGCCATGTTTAATAACGGGTGCTGTGTTGCGGGCCAAGGAGAGGTGAGTAACTGATCTATTTTTTGTTGTGGCACCGCTTCAACGTCAGCAAACATCCATTGAGGGTTGCGATCTTTATCAATCAGTAATGCACGCACCCCTTCGCAAAAATCGCCCATAGTGCAGCAATTAACACTCACGCCCAGTTCCCATCTAAAGCAATCAGATAGACTCATCGTCGTGCCTAAATTGGCTTGAGCAAAAATTAACTGCCAACTAATCGGGCTGCCAGCTAAGGCGGTTTTTTGCGCTCGTTTAAGCCAGTCAAGTTCCGTGTCTAATGTCGACAATTGGTGATGTACATCAAGGATGTCACCGGTCATTAATAAATCAATTTGTGCTTGGAATTGTTGCAAAGGACTAACGGATAATGCCGCTAAGTGTGGCTGACTCATGTTGGTCAACAACCCGCTTAGCAGTTGATGATTCTCCTCACTATCTTGGCTCCAAGCCAGTTCGGCCATGGCATCGAATAATGGCTCTTTTTCATCGCTATTAAGAATATGATTGCCTAAGCCAACATACAAGGCATCTGCTGCACTCATATTGTAAGCCGTTAAGCCTAAAAATAGCCCAGTTTTACCCGGCATGCGATTTAAAAAGTAGCTACCACCCACGTCGGGATATAAGCCGATGGTGACTTCAGGCATTGCAATACGGCTACGCTCGGTAACCACTCGATGACTGCCTCCGGCCATGACCCCGAGTCCACCGCCCATGACGATGCCGTCACCCCACACCAATACGGGTTTACCCAATTGATGCAGTAAATAATCGAGCTGATATTCTTGGGTAAAAAATTCACATGCCTCAGTTGTCATCTGGTTCGGATTGGCAACACAGGCATGATAAATCGCCCGCACATCACCCCCAGCGCAAAAAGCTTTGTCGCCGGCGCCATCAAGCACGACACAAGCAATACTGTCGTCTTGTTGCCACTGGGTTAGCTGTGCTTGCATTGCTGTAACCATGTCGAGAGTTAATGCATTAAGCGCTTTTTCTATATTCAGTGTTACCACGCCAATAGATTGGCCGGAAAGTGTCCCTAAGGTTTGAAATATTACATCTTGAGTCATTAGCAGTTGTTCCAGTTTGCGGCGCGTTTTTGTAAAAAGGCGTTCACACCTTCGGCTTGATCCTCGGTATCAAACAGACCAACAAACAACTCACGCTCAAGCGGTAATGCTTGAGTGCGCGGCATGTTTCGTCCCGCTTGAATAAGGGTTTTACACACACTAACACTACTGGGTGACTGTTTGGCAACCTTGACTGCCAGTGCGACCGCCGCTTTTAACGCTTGCCCCTTCTCAACCACTTCTTCAACTAAGCCAATTTTTTCTGCTTTGGCGGCATCAATACGCTCACCACATAACATCATGCGTTTTGCCCAACCTTCGCCGACTAATGCGGTTAAGTTTTGCGTACCACCAGCACAAGGTAGTAAACCCACGGATGCCTCTGGTAGTGCCATTTGGGCTTGGACTTCAGCAATTCGTAAGTCGCACGCTAATGCCACTTCTAAGCCTCCGCCCATGGCATAACCATTAATGGCGGCAATTGACACACCGCGAAAGGCGCTTAAGGTTTCAAAGGCTTCACCAAAGTGTTTCGCCATGCTAGCCGCATTGCCTTTATCACCGTCGGCAAACAGATTTAAATCGGCGCCGGCAGAAAAAAACTTATCTCCTTGTCCAGTGATAACCAAAGCATAAATGTCTTTGTTTTGATTTAGCTTGAGCACGCAGTGTTTCAGCGCTTGTAAGCTGGCGGCGGTCCAAGTATTGGCTGGCGGATTATTCAGGGTCAATATCGCAGTATGGCCTTCAATATGTTCAATAATCGCGGCTTTGACGGTCATAAATGTCGGTCCTTCTGTTAGTGAGTCCGTCTATTACAAGATCGGATGAGCATCGCTGGCTAACAAACGACGGGCAATAATTAAGCGCATGATCTCATTGGTGCCCTCTAAAATTTGGTGCACGCGCACATCACGAAAATGACGCTCTAATGGGTATTCACGAATATAACCATAACCGCCGTGAATTTGTAGCGCACTGTCACACACTTGGAAGCCCACATCTGTGGCAAAACGTTTTGCCATGGCACAATAGGCACTGGCTTCAGGATCTTGATTATCTAACTTAAAGGCGGCTAAGCGCACCATTTGACGGGCTGCAACTAATTCGGTTGCCATATCGGCAAGCTTAAACTGCAATGCTTGAAATGCCGCTAACGGTTTGCCAAATTGCTTACGCTCGTTCATGTATTGCGTCGCGCGGGTTAACGCGGCTTGCGCCGTACCGACAGAACAAGTGGCAATATTAATCCGACCTCCGTCTAACCCTTTCATCGCAAAGGTAAATCCTTGACCTTCTTCACCGAGTAAATTGGCAGCAGGCACGCGAACATTGTCAAAACTTATCTGTTTTGTGGGTTGAGCGTTCCAGCCCATTTTGTCTTCCGCTTTACCATAAGTGACGCCTACGGCATCGGCGGGAACGGCAATGGCCGAAATCCCTTTAGGGCCGGGCTCTCCGGTGCGGCACATCACCACTAACAACTCGGTTTCACCCGCACCAGAGATAAACATTTTCGACCCCGTGATCAGGTAGTCGTCGCCGTCACGCACGGCTTTGGTTTGCAGTGACGCAGCATCACTGCCAGCACCCGCCTCAGTCAAGCAGTATGAGGCTAATAATTGCCCAGTGGTTAAGCCTTCTGACCACTGTTGACGCAAGGTCGCAGTGCCCCACGTGGTCACCATCCAAGTGGCCATATTGTGAATGGTTAACATTGCCGTGGTCGCGGTACAGCCTTGAGATAATTCTTCAAAAATTATGGACGCATCTAAACGAGACAAGCCCATGCCGCCTTCAGACTCTGGTGAATACAGTGAGCAAAAGCCCAACTCACCGGCTTGTTGGATCACATCTTTAGGGAAATGATGTTCTTCGTCCCATTTGGCGGCAAATGGTGCCAGTTTTTCGGCGGCAAATTGGCGGGCTAAATCAGCAAACTGACGCTGATCTTCGTTTAAATTAAAATCCATTATGGACTCCTATTATGGTGTGCGATGACTCTTGGGTCATTTGGCTTACCTGATAAAGATAAGCTTAAGCTGCTGTTATTAGTCCCTCCATAATGGCGGGTTAATCATCCATCTTAAGATGAATCTTATTCTTGGTAGGGTGTTTGTTGATATTAAGCCCCAAATATCACCTCAAGACGACGTCATAATTGGGGCAATATCGGTTTACTTAAGGTTGATACTCATATTGGGTCCACCTATGGCTTCTGAATCAAACCAGCGCGAAGTAATGGTTTTGGTTTCGGTGCAAAAACGGACGGCTTGTTTACCATAAGCATGCTGGTCGCCATAGAAACTGCCTTTCCAACCTGTGAATGAGAAGAAAGGTAATGGCACAGGAATAGGCACGTTAATGCCCACTTGGCCCACTTCAATTTCGTGCTGGTATTTACGCGCGGCACCGCCCGATGCGGTAAAAATTGAGGTGCCGTTACCATAAGGGCTGCTGTTCACTAGCTCGATAGCATCGTCTAAGGTGTCCGCTTCCATACAACACAATACCGGGCCAAAAATCTCTTCTTTGTAAATGCTCATGTCGGTAGTGACATGGGTAAACATGGTCGGCCCGATCCAGTTTCCTGACTCATACCCTGCAAGGGTAAAGTCGCTACCATCTAATAAACACTCTGCTCCTTCGGCTTTACCTTCAGCAATCAATTTCAGCACGCGCAGTTTAGCCACTGGGCTGATCACTGGGCCATAAGCGGCGTCTTTGTCATCCCACAAACCTGGACGCACTTTGGCTAGGGCCTCTTTAAGTTCGGGGATCCACTCTTTGGCTTTACCGACAAACACCGCCACTGAAATCGCCATACAACGTTGACCAGCGGCGCCAACAGATGCGCCCACCATGTTATTGATCACTTGCTGCTTATTGGCATCAGGCATGATCACGCAATGGTTTTTAGCCCCAGCAAACGCTTGTACACGTTTTAGGTTGTCGGTACCGGTTTTGTAAATGTATTGGCCAACACCCACAGAGCCTACAAACGAAATAGCTTTAATGGCTGGGTCTCTTAGCAAAATGTCTACTGCTGTCTTGTCGCCATGAATAAGTTGTAACACGCCTTTTGGCGCGCCCGCTTCGACAAACAGTTCCACTAAACGCTGTGGCGTCATTGGATCTTGTTCTGACGGTTTTAAAATAAAGGTATTACCGCAAGCAATCGATAACGGGAACATCCATAACGGGATCATCGCAGGGAAGTTAAATGGGGTGATCCCCGCGCAGACACCTAATGCTTGGGTATAGCTATAAGTATCAATATTACGGGCAACGTTTTCAACGGTTTCACCCATCATCAACGACGCCACATTACAGGCATGTTCGGCCACTTCAATGCCGCGCCATACATCGCCTTTGGCATCTTCAAAGGTTTTACCTGTTTCTTGCGCCAAAATAGTCGCCAGTTCGTCGTGATGTTCTTTTAGCAAATGTTGGTAACGCAACATGACGCGTGCACGTTCAGACACAGGGACTTCTTTCCACGTCTTAAACGCTTCTTTAGCACTGTGAATAGCCAATTCGACTTCGGCAGTGGTGGCACAGTTAATTTTGGCGATAACTGAATTGTTGGCTGGGTTGGTCACGTCAATATTGCGATCGCCATTACCATGAGTGAATTCGCCATCAATATAGTGCTTAACTTGTGTGATCATGTTGTTTTCCTCGATCCTTGAACATCTATGAGTGAATAACATCACTCGTATTGAGTTACAGCACAGGTGATGCGGTTTGTTATGTTTGTCAGTCTCACATTGGATGTGGCTGCGTTTGCTTCTACCTGTGCGATAGTTTTGTTGAACTAATGCCTTGTCGAACTTAACTAGAGTTGTTTTTACACTTCGATTGCCATGGCGGTGGCTTCACCACCACCAATGCATAACGACGCGACGCCGCGTTTAAGGCCACGGACTTTTAAAGCATAAATTAAGGTCACTAGTAAACGAGCACCAGAACAACCAATAGGATGACCTAATGCACACGCGCCGCCATTGACGTTCACTTTATTGGCATCTAAACCAAGCTCTGAAATCGCTAACATAGTGACCATAGCAAAGGCTTCGTTGATTTCGTATAAATCGACGTCCTCTTTATTCCACTGCACTTTATCGAACAGTTTTTGTATCGCGCCAACAGGCGCTGTGGTGAACATTGACGGTTCTTGTGAATGGGTAGTGTGACCTTTAATGGTGGCTAAAACGCTTAAGCCAAATTGCTGCGCCGTGTCGCGGGTCATCAACATTAAGGCGGCGGCGCCATCTGAAATCGAACTTGAGTTTGCGGCGGTAATGGTGCCGTCTTGCGTAAATGCAGGCCGCAGTGTAGGAATTTTTTCTGGCCGCGCGTTACCTGGCTGCTCGTCAGTATCAACGGTGACATCGCCACGACGAGTGCTGATATTGACTGGCACCACTTCGTCCTTAAACGCGCCCGATTGAATAGCACCATTGGCTTTATCAAGTGACGCCAATGAAAAAGCGTCCATTTGTTCGCGGGTTATGCCAAACTCGTCAGCAGTTTTTTGTGCAAACGTACCCATCGCGCCACCAGAGTAGGCATCTTCAAGGCCGTCTAAAAACATGTGATCCAATACTTTTCCATGACCCATGCGCATGCCACCGCGGGCTTTGTCGAGTAAATAGGGTGCTTGACTCATGTTTTCCATGCCACCAGCAATAACCACATTGCTGCTACCCGCTTTAATTAAATCGTGGGCTAACATGACGCTTTTCATACCTGAACCGCAAACTTTGTTGACCGTGGTTGCGCCAACACTGAAAGGTAAACCGGCACCCAAGGTGGCTTGACGCGCTGGCGCTTGGCCTAAACCGGCAGGCAATACACAGCCCATCAACACTTCATCGACGGCGTTTTCGTTGATCCCCGTTTGGGCTAATAGGCCTTTAATTGCCGTGGCGGCTAATAGCGGCGATGCCACTTCAGACAATGCCCCTTGAAACCCACCCATTGGGGTACGCTTCGCGGCAACAATAACGATATCTTGACCTGTTTGCTCTGTACTCATAACCACTCCAATTTACTGCGCTTAAAAATCAACATCAACACTATGTATATCACTTTGACGTTGACGCGAACGTAAAGCAAGCGAAAAGTGGTCTAAATATTGAGGTTAATCTATTGGAATTGTCAGTGAAAATTTACAGGCTAAAATAACCAGTTTAATGACATGGTTAAACTATTGTTTATATTGACTATTATTTTACATTAGTCACAGGTGATATTGTCATTACTGAGGTGTTTACTCTACATAGAACTTTAGTCTAAGAAGAATGTGAGTCCCAACGTCAAAGGGGGCAATATTGAATAAACAGAGCATAATTAGCCGGGATGCTAATGCTCGACAACCACAACTTGATTGCGGCCTTTGTTTTTAGCTTGATACATTCCCATGTCAGCTTGCTTAATGATATCAACCAGCTCATGTATTTGCGGGGTGAGCATGGCGACGGCCACGCTAATGGTATAAGACAACTTAACAGCATTGAGTAAAAACGGGTTCGACTCAATACTGGCTCGAAGTCGCTCTGCGATCTCTACCGCTTGTGCTTGCTCTGTCTCGGGTAAAATAATTAAAAACGCTTCGCCACCAATTCGACCGAGTATATCTGTTTGTTTAAGCCAATGCTGAGCACGCCTGGCACACGCTGTAATCGCTAAATCGCCAACATCATGGCCATACTGGTCATTAATGGCTTTAAGATTATCAATATCGAACATAATCACGGCTAAAGGCTGGTTAGGCTTTTTAGCAGTCGATTATCAAACTCAGCGACAGTCAGGTTATGGTCTAATGATGAATGCACGACATCGTTATTTATGATATTGGCAAAGTTCTTCTTTTGTAAATCAATGACATCTAATAACTTATTCATGCCAAGGTTAGCGCTTCCATTAGCGTATTTCATAATGGCTGAGATCATCAGTTTTAATTCATCTGAATGACTATCGTAAGTCGTTGATAGCGCAAATTGTTGCGCATTCTCAGCGGCGAGTTGTTGCTGGCGAAAATAACTTAATGCCAGCCGAGCATAAGTTAAATCAACAAAATACTTTTCTTGGGTCGTATGCTGCAGTTCAAGGGCACGCAAAAAATGCAGCGTGGCTTGTTGGAATCAACCTTGAGCCCAACAACTTATTCCGGTGTTAAATTGGTAGAAAAAATCAAAATCAACAAACTCTGGTGCTTGCTCGACCAGTTGCAACATTTGGCTTAAATGGGTTTTATTGATATCCCACAAGGCCAGTTTAATGGATCCGCCAACCATATTGTGCAACATATTAAACATGTCTTGTTTATCGTGGGCTTGCTCCCAAAGATCATAGGCCTTTTTAAAATACTCATAGGCTTTACGGTTTAATCCATTGTCACGATAAATCGCTGCGGTGGCATTAAAAATTATCGCTTGACGACTAAAGCCAAGCTGATGCTCTTATGCAATCATTAACGCTTCATTTAACCTTTTGAAACCTTCCCCAAATTCATTCGGTTTATTATGAAATACGCACTTTGTGCTAACGCTTCGGCGAGAATAGTCGCTTCGCCAAGCTGACGACCTAATGTAATCGCCACTACGCGATCTGGGCAATAAATTAGGGGGTCGTTGGTTTGCAGATAAAGTATGAATGAACGTTCGATATAGCTTTTGATCAGGGCTTCGCTGAGGGGATAAGGTGTAAGCAATGCTATCTCTTGAGTATAACTGTCGATTGCACCATCAAGATCATGGTTAACTTCTTGCTCTATGGCCAGCAAATGCAACAATTGACCTTGTTGCTCAATAGGTAAATCAGTACTAGATTGTTGTTGCTGCTGTTGAGGTTGATGTTGTTGCTGCTGTAAAAAATCAATACGCTGCTGTGATGACGTCAGTGTGGCTAAATAAGGTTTGATCTCTGCAAGCATAGTCTAAATCGTGGCATCACTCGCAAAAAAAAATGGCAGGCCAACTGACGACGCACACAAATAAGATTATCAACCAATTTTTAACCATTTAACCTCGACCTTGCAATATAAACGTCTAGGTTTAACAATAGCTTTTATCGAAACTAAGTCAACGTTGCAACGCTGTCTACACTGAAGAAAAGCCGCCTTTATTTTTTATTTTCCCAGGGCGTTTTCGCATTCATATCGGATAAATCATAAGGCGTTAACTGATAAACGTAATAGTTAAGCCAATTACTGATTAATAAACTGCCATGACTATGCCAACGGACAATAGGGTCTTGATTGGGATCATCCTGACGATAATAATTTTGGGGAATATCCGGGTTAAGACCTTGGTCAACATCGCGCACATATTCTTCATTCAAGGTGTCTTTTTGATATTCGGGGTGGCCCATAACAAACACATTATGGTTATCGCGACTGAGCACTATATAGGCCCCCGCTTCATCAGATTCGGCCAACACCTCTAAATCGGGATGTTGGCGAACTTGTTCAATGTCCATTTCAGCAAATCGTGAATGCGGCGCAAAAAATTCATCATCAAAACCGCGTAATAATGGGTGCGGATCGCTGGTTCGGCGATGATTAAAGACCCCTGAACGTTTGTGGGCTAATAACTGACGGTGCAAATCATAAAGATGATAAAAACCGGCATGAGCAGCCCAGCACAGAAACAGCACTGAAGTCACATGTTGTTGTGACCAATCAATGATCTCGCGAATATGGTCCCAATAGACCACATCTTTAAAATCAATTGTCCCTAACGGCGCGCCTGTAATAATCAAGCCATCGTAATTCTTGTGTCTGATGTCTTCAAAATCACAGTAAAAAGTATTCATATGATCCACTGAAGTGTGCTTTGATTCTTTATCATGGATGCGGAGTAAATCAACACCAACTTGCAATGGCGTATTACCCAATAAGCGTAATAATTGGGTTTCAGTTTCGATTTTATTGGGCATTAAATTCAAGATTAATACCCGCATTGGACGAATATCTTGATTAGCAGCCCGAGTTTCAGACATCACAAAGATATTTTCTGACTCTAAAATACCTGCCGCTGGCAAGTTATCTGGAATTCGAACCGGCATACTGCTCTACCTTTTAGATTAATTAAACACGGACAGCTTGATTGTCGCCACAGTCAATGGGTAAATACTTGTATACCATTGTGTTTACTACATCACAGTTTCAACATTCTGTTAAATTCGTTCTGCAGTCAACATCAGCACGGGTACCAAGGCTCTTTTAATGAGGTTATTACGACCAAACACCGACTGCACGCTATATTAGCGAATAAGCGTACAAGCAATCATTTATGTATTTCATCATACACAAGGATGTCTAGAAGTCTACACGTCTTAACCTGAATTTTTTTCTCACTTGTTATCAACCCGCGATATTTCTATCATGAGTGACTATTTAAGATGAGGTTAACTATGTCAATCGCGACAGCAATGATTATTGGTGCAAGTTCTCAGCTCAGCCAAACCCTTGCTAAACAATTATCTGCACAGCAAGTTTCGCTGGTGCTTTTTGTTAACGATCCTGACTCGTTCAGCGAGTTTAGTCAAAGTCTGCCCGGTGAGGTCAGTGTATATCCATTAGCGATTAATCAACCTGACACCCTGATAGCACAACTTAATGCGGCTTGGATCAAGCATGATGGCGCCCATTTAGTGATCGTTAACACAGGTGTTAATGATTACGACTCAGCCCTACCCTGGGCCATTGACCAACACACTATTAATGTCAATGTTATGGGATTTGCCGCGGCTAGTCAGTGTATTTTTAAATTGATGTGCGAGCAGGGTTATGGCCAATTAGCGGCTATCAATTCAATAGCAGGCCAACGCGGAGGTCCAAACATGGCTTACCATGCCTCTAAAGCTTTTGCGGCAAATTATCTGCAAGGCCTAAGCATGCATGCACAACGCTTAAAACTGCCTGTGACTATTAGTGATATTCAATTAGGATTATTTGATAAAGCAGTCCATTTAAATACCCAATTACTCTTGTCGCCGATTGATAAGGTGGCGGAACAAATCTTAACCGCACTAAAAAAAGGCAAACGCCGAGTCTATGTCACCAAACGCTGGCGCATTGTCGCGTGGATTAATCGTTTATTGCCGGAGTATATTTACAATACTCGCCATTGGAATCCGCGTAAAAAATCTCAGTAGTCGTATCAATAAAAACAGGAACTCAAGGGTTCCTGTTTTTGTACTATTGGCGCTAATGTCACTTAACTTGATTTGCTTCAGCTAATTTACCTTAACTTAGCTTAATGTTTTACTGCTACTTAGAAAGTGTAACCTAGGCTTAGCATGTAAACCCAAGGGTCAATATCGGACTCCACGACCACATGATCCGCGCCTAAATCAAAGCTGATGTCGGTCGAAATTTGTGCATACCACACTGATGCGTTAACCAACCAGGTTTTATCAATTTGATAATCAAGTCCTACTTGAGCAGCAAGCCCCCAAGAGTTTGACAAACTTAAATTATCTAAACCAATAGCTTTCGCTTCTTGGGTAAATTCATTGTCATAGAAGTTGGTAAAGTTAACCCCTAAGCCAACATAAGGACGTAAAACAGATTGTGGATCGCCAAAGTAATACTGTGCGACCAGTGTTGGCGGTAATTGCTTTGAGTCAGCAATTTTGCCTAATTCGCCCAGTGACACCTCGTGACTAAAAGGCGACGCGGCTAATAATTCAATGCCTAGATTATCGGTTAGCATATAACCCAAATTAAGCCCCAGCTGGATATCACTATCCACTTCAAATTCTGCTATATCGGCAACGATCGGGCTAGACTCATTGGGTGCAACCATCGCCACACCAGCCCGTACGATAATATCACCCGCCTGATGCGCAACAGCGCCAAACGACAAACCGACGGTTAATAACGACGCAGTAATTAAACTTAGGCTAATTTTACTATTCATATCCGAACTCCATGGTTGCAACAACTGAATGCAATTCAATTACATCCTTAACATTAGCTGCCAACCTACTGGAGTTATAAGTTAACAACATTGATTCAGATCAATAAAGACAACTACCTCAAAATGAGTACTCAATTAGAGTTACATAATGCGATCTGCATCACGTATTAATCTCGTTATGAGACTATTTAATTATCAAAATTGTGATTTAAAATACCCTTCCGAGTAGACGTTTTTACATGTTTACTGTGTTGATTTTTATCAACATCAGACCGTATCGGCAAAATTATAAAAAATCACCCTTTTCAACTATAGTGGTTAAATTATAATGATTAAATTATAGTGACTAAATTATAGTGACTAAATTATTGAGCTTAACTTAACTTATTGAGCTTAAAATAGTTGAGCTTATCTATGGCCGGGATTGTAGGAGATAAAATGAAAATGAAAGGTATTGTCCTAATTATTTTAGGCATTGGACTGGCGTTATGGGCGTTTCAATTATCGGGTTCTGTCGGCTCACAAATAACCCAAGCGATCACAGGTGCTGACACAGATAAAGTCATGATGCTCTATATTACGGGTGCCATCAGTTTTGTGGTTGGCATCTATTTTTTCATTAAAAAATAACACGGAACCATTATGGACATAACGAGTTTAATCATATTTTTAGCCATCGGTGCGTTAGCGGGTTGGCTGGCAGGTAACATTACCAAAGGCAGTGGATTTGGTGTCATTGGCAATATTATTGTGGGCATTTTTGGGGCGATGTTAGGCGGATTTATCTTCCGTTTTCTGGGCTTAACCGCGGGTGGGTTTATTGGCTCGATAGTCACAGCCACAGTTGGTGCGGTTATTTTATTGTCTATTATTGGCATCATAAAAAAGGCCTGATCCAATAACTTGACCCTACTCAGTTAATTTTATAAGTATTAGCTTATCGGTAGCCTTAGGTTATCAATAAACCCCCTCATCTTTGGGCTGTTGTTTGTTATCTCATCGTTTATAGCCATCAAAATACCAATAAGGTTAAGCTGTTATTTTTAGTTAATAATTTTAATAAAATAGCCCAAACCTGATTGAGGGAAACCATAAACGATTAACTGTGTTCATTAATTGGCTGTTAATCCTCTGGTTTACTCACCTTAGCGGTCACGTTTAACCACATAAGCGCAGCTGAGAGTCATTCAAACTTGGGTTAATTTCGGATACTGATTTAACCAATCCTTTTGTACTACCCGAGAGACAAATATCTTTTTATCTCGGGTGGGGTTTGGCGTCAATGTGAAGTCAAACAGGCATGCGAGTCCAAATACCGCGCAGATTTTCAGCCTGCTCAGTCCTGTGGTTTGGCTTAACGAGGTTTGATGTTGAGCGTGATGACCTAATGCTTCACTCAAGAGTAACCTCAAACCCACAGCGGTTTGTTGCTCGGGCCAGTGTGACATGGCATCGAAACATGACAGATAAGGTTTATCGCCATTTTTAAGGTGCATTCTGGCTTGGTTTTTTACTGACCATGGTAAATCCGCTCGTTGCCGAAGTTCGGTCTCGATAGCGCGATCTCGCGCCACGGATACATCAATATCACACCAATAAATGACATCAATATCATTTAACGGCTGATGTTCATTGCCATGCAATTTATCCCACACTAAATTACGCACAAAGCCAGCAGCGATATACCAATCTTTAATCCCTAACCGATCGAAAATGTCGCTGCAAATAAGCAAAGCATTAGCCCGCATTTCATCTTCATCAATCCATAATAACAACTGAGCCTGATGGCTCAGATGATTACCCGGCATGATGTCTACGTTAGGTGGCATCGTGTTGTTGCTCGGGAGCCGCGTGAGCAAATGCCGCTAACTGTTCACACTCATTATAGACTCTGACGATATTGGGGTATTCGGTTAATTCTAGGTTAAACCGCTTAGCGTTATACACCTGAGGGACTAAACAAATATCAATGAGTGTTGGCGAGTTACCAAAGCTGAAACGGCCAGAATAACGAGCAATTTGTAGTTCTAACGCGGTAAATCCTAGGTGTATCCAATGATGATACCAGCGCATTTTATTCTCTTCGGTGACCCCCATGTCGTTGACCAAATATTGCAGTACTCTAAGGTTATCTAACGGGTGGATTTCACAGGCAATCGCTTGGGACATACTGCGTACTATCGCTCGATCTGCAATGCTAACCGGTAATATTTTATGCTGTGAATATTTCTCTTCAAGGTATTCGATAATGGCCAGCGACTGTGACAGGCTGAATTCTCCTTGCTCATTACTGTCAACTAATGTCGGCACTAAATCCTGTGGGTTTAACGCATGAAACGCTTCGCTATGTTGCTCGCCACCGTTATTCACCAAATGCACTGAAATATGTTCAACATTGAGCTGTTTTAGGTTTAACGCAATACGCACCCGATAAGCGGCGCTTGAACGCCAGTATCCGTAGAGTTTCATTTCAATATCCCTGTTGTTTTATCATTAAAAAAGGCAATAACGATTAAACGTTATTGCCTTTTTATTTAGGTTTACATCACCTTAATAATCTTAAGCTTAGTACTCAACCACTTTTTGATCGATAGCGCCAAAAATACTCACGCCATTATCATCAAGCATTTCAATACGAACCGTGTCGCCAAAGTGCATAAAGGGCGTTGATGCTTTACCATCGGCAATAATTTCGAGCATCCGCTTTTCAGCCAAGCAACTTGAACCGGCGCTGCGATCATAATTTGAAATAGTGCCAGATCCGATAATCGCACCGGCTCCTAATGGTCGAGTTTTCGCCACATGAGCCACTAACTCGCTAAAGTTAAAGGTCATATCCACACCGGCATTGGGACGACCAAATAATTCATTATTTAAGTGAGTGATCAGCGGTAAATGCACTTTGCTATCTTGCCATTTATCACCTAACTCATCTGGGGTAATTGCAATCGGTGAAAATGCACTCGATGGCTTAGATTGGAAAAAGCCAAAGCCTTTGCCTAATTCAGCGGGGATTAAATTACGCAATGAAACATCGTTCACTAACATTAATAATTTAATGTGTTTCACGGCATTGTCGGTCGATACACCCATGGTAACATCGTCGGTGATTATGGCTATTTCTGATTCAAAATCAATACCATACTCTTCACTTGCGACTTCGATATTGGCTTTAGGTGCAATAAAACTGTCTGAACCACCCTGATACACTAAAGGATCGGTCCAAAATGATGCTGGCATTTCAGCACCACGGGCTTTACGCACCAGTTCAACGTGGTTCACGTAGGCACTGGCATCTGCCCACTGGTATGCGCGAGGTAACGGTGATAAACAACGGGCTTCATCAAAATCCACCGCATTGTCCATTTGACCATCGTTAAGCGCTTCATAGAGTTCATTTAATTGTGGATACAATAAATCCCAAGCATCAAGCAATTGCTGCATAGTATTGGCAATGGCCGTTACCGCAACCGCTTTGGTTAAATCTTTACTGACTAACATCAATTGGCCGTCGCGACGCCCGTTGTGATAACTTGCAAGTTTCATTATTGCTCCTAAATACTGGGTGAGCCTAGTGGGTAATCCACACTGCTGGCTCAATTTGACCATAGAAATAACCGATAATGACTTAAAAACCTATAGCGTGAGTAAAATACACTATATTCGCGCCAACTATCATGAGTAAATTATTCGTTTCATTAATAGAAAGTATTCAAAAACACTGCTTTACAGCACCCAAGAAACTAACCTGTCAGCAATAAGCTGACATGATCTCGTTAGATCATTTTTTTTTACTAATATCGTAATCACGTAACTTATTGGCGATGGCAGTATGTGATACCCCCAGTTTTTTAGCTAATTGCCGTGTGCTGGGATACGCTGGGTATAACCGCCGCAATAAGCCCGCTTCATACTCTTTCATGGCTTCATCTAGCGTGCCTTCAAATTCCTCATCGAAGTAACCAAAACCTTCAGCATAGGATGGCAATTTAAGCTGCTCGACCGTCAATTCTGTTGTACCGTCCCACATTGAAACCGCTCTAAAAATGGCATTTTTCAGCTGCCGCACATTACCCGGCCATGCATAGGTAAACAGATAGTCGCGGCAACTTGCCGAGATACGTCTTAATGGGCTAGATAACTGCTGACTATAATGCTCTAAAAACATCTCAGTTAACGGGATCACATCCACTCGACGCTCACGCAACGACGGCATATGATAACTGAGCACATGAATGCGATAATATAAATCTTCTCTAAATTCGCCTGTTTGGCAAAGTTCAGCCAGATTTTTTTGGGTTGAACAGATAATCCGCACATCAGCGCTCACTTCTTCATCACCGCCAATGCGCCTAAAAGTACCGTCTTGTAATAAACGCAGTAATTTGACCTGAGCCGCTTTAGACATTTCGGCAATTTCATCTAAAAATACCGTGCCGCCTTTAGCTTCTTCAAACAAACCGCGTTTAACGACAGTGCCATTACTGACAAAACCAAAGAGTTCTTCTTCAGCTACGCTGTCGGGCAGCGCGGCACAATTTACGGCGATAAATGAATGTTCGCGGCGCATACTGGCATCATGACTGGCACGAGCCATTAACTCTTTACCTGTGCCCGTGTTGCCGGTGATCAACAATGGAGCATCAAGCTGTGCCATCCGTTTAGCTTGCTTTAGCACCTCTTTCATTTTGTCGCTGACCGCTAATACATTATCAAATCCAGTTGTTTGGTTTTGTAATGCATTAAACTGTTTACCCACTCTAGCAGGTGATTTTAGCGAGATAACTGCACCTGCTAAAATTGTTTTGTCATTATCATCTGGTAAGTAAATTGGCAGCATTTCGGCTAAATATTCACTGGTATTAATTTGCACCCGAGTCGCTTGGGCTAATACTGGCGTTTCGCTCATCCAACGAGCAAAATTAAACCCTTGCAGCCAATGATTAAGTGACTCATGAACCACTTCATGTTCCGCCATACTCAGCGTCAATAACGCCGATTCATTGGCAATGCGGATCCGCCCTTTTGTATCGATTGAAAAGACGGAATCGGGTAAGGTTTTAAGTAAGGTTTTGAGGGCGTAATGCTCTTGCTCTGACGGCATAAATGACACGGTTCGGACGTCATTGACACTTTCAACCTTACGGATTTGTGGCATTAACTCGCGCAGTGTTTCAAAACTGATTTCAGCAAATTGCAGGAATAAAAAACCTTTATTACTGGCATCAATAGCCATTAAGTTAATGCCATAATTTTCGAGCACGACGAGAATGTCTTTCGCTAACCCCACGCGATCAATACAGCTGACTTCCAAACGCATAATGTCACTATTCCCTATTTATTAAAGTTTTATTGCGGAAATTTGTCATAACGGTAGAGGGATATGGCTTCAGTGGCAAGTGAAGTTTACAGCAGAATTGTAACAGAGAAAATAGTCCAGCACATTACGTTAACGTAATGCGCTGAAATCGATGATAATAATCATTAGTCTAGCAACTGGTCGGTTTTGGCAGCCATAATAAAATCATTCTTATGGAGCCCTTTGATTGAATGTGACCACCATGTCACCGTCACTTTTCCCCATTCGGTTAAGATCCCAGGATGATGAGATTCAGCTTCAGCTAAATCGGCCACTTTATTGCTAAAGGCCATGGCCAACTTGAAGTTTTTAAATTTATACACCCGCTCCAGCTGCATAATGCCGCCGCGCACCTCCACACCCCAATCGGGGATCATACCGATAAGCTCAGCTAATTCAGCATCCGTTACTTTAGGTGCATCCGCTTGGCATGCTTCACATTTCATCTCAGTTAATGCGCTCATTTACACTCCTTGGTTTCATTAAATTGTCGTCTTGCAGGCTGATGGCGCCATTTATTGTTAGCTCGGCTGCAGAATCATTAACTTGCTTTCACTTTGGGGGCAAACTTAGGTTCAAACATCCCCAATTGGCGCGCTGTTGTTACCGCACTCATGATGTCCATACGGGCAATTTCATCTAGGTAATCTATATTTTCAATCACATAGTAAATGGGTTGTATAATATCAATACGATATGGCGTTCGTAACACATCCAGTAAATCAAACGGTTTACGCTCAGGCTCATCACTTAATGCATACAAGGTTTCAGCGGGTGAACTTAAAATGCCGCCACCATAGATAGCTAATGGCTCATTTTTCGCTTGAACCAAACCAAATTCAATGGTGAACCAATATAATCGTGCCAAAAAAATCCGCTCTTCTTTTGTCGCGGCCAGCCCTAATTGACCATACATATGTGAAAAATGGGCAAATGATGGATTAGTTAATAATGGGCAATGACCAAATATCTCATGAAAAACATCGGGTTCTTGCAAATAATCAAACTCTTCTTTGCGACGAATAAACGTCGCAACAGGAAATTCTTTATTGGCCAATAATTCAAAAAAACGTCCAAATGGAATTAATGCTGGCACGGCTGCCGTTTTCCAGCCTGTCGCACCTAATAGCACTTTATCTATGTCGGGTAATTGTGGAATACGTTCACTAGACATGCCTAATGCATCTAATCCTTGTAGATACGCATTACAGGCTTTACCCGGTATATTTGTCACTTGGCGCTGATACAATTGTTGCCATAATTGATCTTCTTGTTCTGAATAATCAATGTAACCTTGGGCATCGGGTTGATGTGCAATATACTTTGTTGCTGTACTCATAAGCTCCACTTTACGTCAACTTCAGTCGTTATATAGTGTGCCATGGTTAAGGTTTTGTTAACTCCATCACAGTTTATTGTCTTGGGATATGAAGCTTAAAATGTAAACAAATGGGTACAGGTGCGATTAAAATCTACTTTATATGATCATTTTTTAGCCACTTAATACGCATAACGAGCGCTTGTCATTGTGTATAAAAAGTCCATCAGAAATTATGTCAAGATGACGTCAATAATTTAGATGGCTATTGAACTGTGATAATTTACAATAACCCTCGGACTTCATTCATTAATTCACAGGACAATTTAACTATGGCAATTTTGGTAACCGGTGGCGCTGGCTATATTGGCACTCACACAGTAATTGAACTATTAAATGCCGGACAGGAAGTGATCATTGTTGATAATTTATCCAATTCAAGTGTTGAAGCCTTGGCGCGTGTTCATACCATTACGAATAAAAATGTCACTTTTTATCAAGGTGATATTCTCAATAAAGCCTTATTACAAAAAGTGTTTACTGATAATAGTATTGAATCTGTGATTCATTTTGCAGGCTTAAAAGCCGTGGGAGAATCTGTTGCTAAGCCATTAAAATATTATGAAAACAATGTCACCGGCACGATATCACTATGCCAAGTGATGGCTAAAAATGATGTAAAAAATCTGGTTTTCAGTTCATCTGCGACCGTTTATGGTGATCCTGCCAGCTTACCGATTAAAGAAGACTTCCCAACGGGTGCCACCAACCCTTACGGCCAATCTAAATTGATGGTTGAACATATTTTAGCGGATTTACACCATTCAGATAACAGCTGGAATATTGCTTGTTTACGTTACTTTAACCCCGTTGGCGCTCACGATAGCGGCTTAATTGGTGAAGATCCTAACGATATTCCTAACAACCTAATGCCGTTTATTGCTCAAGTCGCTGTGGGCAAGCGCGACAAATTAAGCGTATTCGGTAACGATTACAATACTCCTGATGGCACTGGGGTGCGTGATTATATTCATGTGGTCGATTTAGCCGAAGGTCACTTGCAAGCGCTTAAAAAGCTGCAAACCAAACCGGGTCTTGTGACCTACAACCTAGGTACAGGGCAAGGCTACAGTGTATTAGACATGGTGAAGGCCTTTGAAAAAGCCTGTGGTAAAACTATAGCGTATCAAATCAGTCCACGCCGTCTAGGCGATATAGCGGCTTGTTATGCCGACCCTAGTTTTGCCGCAGCAGAGCTTGACTGGCGCGCGACTCACACGCTTGAAGACATGGCTAACAGTAGCTGGAAATGGCAATCAAATAACCCTGATGGCTATAAAACTGCTGCGGAGTAATCATGATCCGATAATAGATAAGGCAGAGTTAAATGATATTATTTATATGTTAATCAATTAATTATATATCTTTGAATTATATATCTTTATGTATCAGTATCTGCCTTAGATAACCACAGGCGATATGCATTATCGAATCTGCCGTTAATCCGTTAATCACCTCATCGAAGCCAGAGAGTATTGCCACTGTACTGGTCGCTGCACTAATTGATACCTTCATTAGGCGAAAAAGTTTAATTTGCCAAGTGCTTAACAATTTTTTGCTGCAGCTAATGCTAATATTCGCCATAGCAAGTCTGTTGAGGTCGAATGGGGATCATAATGAGTCAACGCATCAATCAAAGTCGTCGTAATCTTTTTAGTCGCAGAAAAACCAATGCTATTCGTCCGCCTTGGATAAAAACAGATGAGCTGTTTACTGACAATTGCACTCGCTGCAATAAATGCATCACGGCATGCGAAACCAATATCATCAAAGTCGGTGATGGTGGCTTTCCTGAACTGGATTTTAGCCTTGGTGAGTGCACTTTTTGTCAACAATGTGTCACGGCCTGTCCTGAACCTGTATTCGATAGCAGCCAATCCTCACCTTGGTCAATTGTTGCCAACATAAAAGACGCTTGTTTGACTCTAAAAGGGGTTTGGTGTCAAAGCTGTAAAGATGCCTGCGACCCGCGCGCAATCAGTTTTAAAATGGCTGTGGGTCAAGTGCCTAGACCCATAATCAACATCGAGGCTTGTACTGGCTGTGGAGCATGTGTTTCTCCCTGCCCTGCTGATGCGATTATAGTCACGGAACCAAGCTAACTCACACACGTTCAAACAAGATAACTGCCATAAATATTATGCTGTTGTGTCTCGGTTTTAACGCTATATTATCTACCCTATTAGCCATAAGAGCACTGAAATGTTTGGTCAAAAATACCCTGCCAATCCACTGAGTGTTATTGCTCAAGAATGCCATTTAAGCGGTCAATTCGTGTTTAGTGGCGATGTCTTAATTGCAGGTCATATTCATGGCAATATAAGAGCCCAAGGCAATGTTATTATTGAAGAAACAGGTTGCGTTGATGGCGATATTTTATGTCGAGAACTCAAAATACAAGGGCAATTAACAGGGCAGGCACACTGTCAAAAAATGAACCTTAGTGAAAAAGGTATTTTTGAAGGACATGCCTTTTGTGAAAATATTAAAATCCATGATGGTGGCCAATTTTTAGGTTATCGGCACAGAGAGCCTCTTACAAGTACTGCCTCAGAAAGTTAATCCGGCTTTTTAACTGCTGTTTTACCTGCCTGATAGCGCGGGCAAGCGTCATCTATATTTAACCAACTAACTTGCTCGTCAGTGTATATATGATAAGTCGGTTGTACTAAGTTTGCTTGGTCTAAAGAGGCTATCGACAATGAAGTGTATTGTGGATAATCTAAATGTCGGTAAGTTAATGAACAACCACAGTGCTGACAAAAGCCACGTCGAATTTTATCTGATGAGGCAAATTCAGTTACCTGCCCTTGTAACCACTGCACCTTGTCGGTATGAAAATCCATCCAGCTCATTACTACCGCACCAGCGCTTTTACGACATTGATTACAATGGCAATAATCGGCATCAAATGGCATACCGTTAACTTGATAACGTATCGCCCCGCATAAACAACCGCCTTGTAATATCATTTGAACACCTGCTACTTGATTATGAGGAGTCGTGTCATTCGATATCTGTCGCAGATACTGGGTGCTGCTGAGTTTGCAGCTGGGCTTGCTGTTGCCATTGACGCGCTAACACAACAAACTCTGTCACGTCACGATCTAGGCAATCTGTTGATAAATAGACGTGATACCCCAGCTGCTCCGCCAACGTCTGACAACGATGTCCAAACATGGCTAACACTCCACGATAACGATCGCCATTGACCACTAACGGCGTGTACTCGGCACCTAAATAGGTTTCTAAACTTTGTAAATCTTCATCTTGAGTCGCTGCTGTCATTAACAAAGGGCGTTGTTCTGTCAATAACCCGATGGCTAACCGAGGTGATATACAATCCAATATAGGGTTAATATGCTTAAGTTTAAAGCCAATATAAGGTAACTCAATAAGCTCCATATTCTGGGTTACCCGCACGCCATCAACTCGCTGAATGTTATGCCATTCAATAAATACTTTACCGCGACGATGAAAGTATTCAAGCCCTTTAGGTGAAAGAATAATACTCACTGGCGGTTCATAAATTTTGGCCAGCCCAAGGATTAAGCTTACCGAGCCCAATGCAAAGCACATCATGCCAAGCGCAAATAAGTTATTGAATGTGATGAAAATAATTAAACTAGCAATAAGGCCAATACTGCCCAATAAACTCAACGTAATACCATTTCGCTTAGAAAATGGACTGATTAACATTTCGTTAGTACTCAAGATAATGTCCTTCGAATGGATTGATAACTTATGCAAATGATTATGGCTCAAGGTGACTAAATGGACAGGTGATGTTACTGATGACTTACTGGTAGGCCTTTGAACCACAGCCACGCGATACCTACATACTCATGAATGGCTCGTTGCGATGTCAGCAATTGACCCGCATCTAAACGCCACCAATAACTGCGCCTAGCAATAAAATCACTGGGCGCAGGCTGTGGTTGCATACCCAGTGAAGTGAATATTTGCATTGATCTGGGCATATGCGTGGCCGACGTCACTAATCTAAACGGTTGGTAGCCGACAATATGCTTAAGCGCATAAGCTTCTTCAATGGTGTCTTGGGGATCTGTAAACACCAAAATACTGGCTTTGGGGATCCCTAATTCTTGTGCCGCTTGAGCCATAATAGTGGCATGAGCTGTGGGTTGAAGACCACCACTCCAACCACTGACCACTAAGGTACAGTGTTGACCGAGACCAAACTGGCGTATCCCTTCGGTTAACCGAGCTAGTGCCACCGCCGAGAGTTGCTGCACAGCAGTATGCCCCTGTTGTTCACGATTACCCGACCCCAGCACCATCACAACGCAAGCGCCATTAATAGGTTGATGATTAACCTCAAATTGTGATTCTAATGTCTCGGCTAAAAAATAACTCACTTGCGACTGACTGGTTAATATTAACACCAAAACCGCGGTCACTAAGGCAACTCGGCCAAATCGCAACAACATCACCCGTTGAGTTCGCCATAACATCGCCGCAATGATTAATAATATGATGCTAAAGGGAATGGGCATCACTAATTGCGATAACACTTTTTTAAGCCAGAACATCCAGATATCACTTGATCAATAAAAATAGTGACTAGTTTATCGTTATCAACTCCGAATACAAAGCCCATCAAGCAAACAAAAACGGCACTGTTTACGTGCCGTTTGGTGAAATAGCAAGATTATCTCTTGCCGCTATTGGATAAAAATGAGCGCTGGCAGAGAGAGAATTGAGCCTACTTTGTGTCTTTGCCCCACAGCCAAGCCGCACCGCGGACACCAGAAGATGCGCCAAATTTGTTTTTCACCACTTGAGTACCACATTCACGGCCGACCACATATTGAGGTAATACTTTGGGTAGTTCAGAGTAAATGGCATCAATATTTGATACCCCGCCACCGAGTACAATCATGTCAGGATCCATCATATTAATCACATGCGCCAAGGCGCGAGCTAAACGGTCAATATAGCGATTGAATGCGGCAGTTGCGAGTGGCTCACCTTGTTGCATCATCTCATAGATTTGAATACCACTGTTGGCATCCCCACCTGCGGCGCGAAAATCACGCACAAAGCCGGTGCCTGAAATAAAGGTTTCGATGCAATCGCGATTACCACAAAAACAAGTGGTGCTATTAAACTCATCAATCGTCATCCACGGTAATGGGTTATGGCCCCATTCACCGCCAATACCATTGCCGCCTGCATGCACGACACCATTAATGGCGATACCTGCGCCGCAACCGGTACCAATAATACCACCAAATACCACACGTTTACCTGCCGCAGCGCCATCAACGGCTTCGGATACCGCGAAGCAGTTTGCATCATTGGCAACCCGCACTTCACGGTGTAACACTTCGCTTAAGTCTTTATCAAGCGGATGGCCGTTAATCCAAGTGGAATTCGAGTTTTTGACTAAACCGGTAAATGGCGAAACCACCCCTGGAATACCAACACCAACAGAACCGGTTTGTTTAGTTGCCGATTCCGCAGCAGACACTAAACTTACAATGGCTTCTATGGTACCTGGATAGTTTCTTGGCGTTGGAATGCGCTTTCTGAATATTTCAGTACCCTCTTCAGCTAACGCCACTATTTCAATTTTTGTACCACCGAGATCGACGCCCATGCGCATCATAACTTGTCACTCCATTTACTTATTATTAATTGGGGTTCCATATTTGGTTTACAAAGGCTGATAACGATTAGCGCTATTTGCGTGCAAACCATGCCAATGACGCGGCAATAAAATACGGGTTTAAAATATTTTCTTTCTGGTTATATTGCAGCGGTGTTAGCGCCGGATACTCGACAACCAGCCCACCAGCACTTTCCAACACAGCTTGCGCCGCAGCAGTATCCCATTCACTGGTTAACCCTAATCGAGGATAAACATCGGCTTGGCCTTCTGCCACCATACAAAATTTTAATGAACTGCCAACACTTAACATTTGGTGTTCGCCAATAGTCTGTAAATAAGCGGCAACATCTGGGCTAACGTGAGAGCGGCTACCCACTACGGTAGGTGGCGATTGCACTGCTCTGTCACGAATATCTAGTACCGATATTTTCCCGTTATGTTCAAGCCAAGCGCCCTGCCCGACAATGCCGCTGTAGCATTTATCTAATACTGGCGCATACACCACGCCCGCTATCGCTTGTCCTTGGTGGATCAAGGCTATGTTGACGGTAAATTCACCATTGCGTTTAATAAATTCTTTGGTGCCATCGAGGGGATCGATCAACCAATATGTTTGCCATGTTTGTCGCTCCGCCCAGCTAATATTAGCCGCTTCTTCACTCATGACGGGAATATCAGCAAAATGCTGTTTAAGACCGGCAACAATCACATTGTGACTGGCAATATCGGCAGCCGTCACAGGGCTGTCATCTGGTTTAACCTCAATCTGCAAATCCGTTTGCGCATAAAGCTGCATAATGGCCTCACCGGCTTGCTTAGCGAGTGTCACTATCTGTTGTAATTGGGTTCTAGAAAATACAATGTTAGACAAATCAATTCCTTATAAAATTCATATCGCGTTAGAGATCAACATATTACCGATACAACATTATGCCATTATTAACATCATAGATTGATAACCATTTGATTGCACTTCAATCAAAAACGACTAAGACTCGATTTTGCACAAGGACATATTATTGTCGAGTTACCTAGTATTCACAGCGCTTAATACTCAACCCAGCATCGCCACACGCAAAAAACAGTGCCTGTTGGCATTCGTATTCAGCTGCGGGTTGGGCCAATCAATCTAGGTTGGGCACTTAACAAATCAACTTACCCAACCACATCTGATTGATAACCTCTGCTGGAATAAAATAAAATTATTTTGATGTTATCATTACAAGTGATCCGGTCACATTGTCATTACACAGAGTCTAATCCTAATAGAAACTGACTTAACGCACATGGAGCAATCTAAGCCAAGTAATTGTTTCTAATGAATTAATTACATCTAATAGTATTTTCGCTAGGCGTAGCATGAATGACGACATCACTAAAGCTAATATCTACCTTTGCGTCTGTTGCGAGATAAAATGGCATCACAATTTTAGCAAAGTCCATCGGCTCATCAGCAAAACACGTCAATGAAAAACTTAAACTTTGCCATTCACCTAATTGAGTATTCACCTGCTTGGCAATGTCTATTTGTTTACGACACTCACCTTCGCATGCCATACCAATCCATAGCGGCTTTTGCAGTGCTTGTGTTGCAATGATACTCACTGATAACGTGGCATCACTATTACTGTAAGCCCTTAAATCACGAGGAAAATTACTGATTAACCCTACAGTGCCCAGTTCATTGCCGTTAAAAGAGACTAATCGAGCATCTTCTTGAACCACACGGTCCATAGTACGAATGGTTAATGCGCTGTTTTGCGCTACGCTACTGGCTAATGCTTGGCGCTCAGATGAATTAGCAATGTACATTGACCAAGGCGATTTTACTGCGCGCTCAAATAAAGCTAAGTCTTCTAGTGATTGAGTTGCAGCTAAGTTGTCTTCTGACAAGGTGTCTAACGAAATCACATCGCTTGCTGTAGATTGATAGGTTAACCCATAGCCATAAGGTATAAGCGGCTGATAATCAGCTTGTGCTTGCTTAGTATTGTGTTGCGCTAACGGCACATTGAGCTGAGTTTGCTGTGGTGTCGCAGGCCATGAGAATGACAATTTACCGACAAAATCATGGGCAACCTTGCCATCTGCCTGAGTAAACAACACATCTGCAATACCTTGACCTTCAGAACCCGGTAACCAGGCTGCGACAAATGCATCAGAGCTGTTTAACTCAGCATTGACCCACATAGGACGGCCGCTGATAAAAACTGAGACGACCGGAATACCTTGGGCTGTTAACTTCTGCAGTAAAGCAAGGTCACGCTTGTCTCCGCGTTGATATTCTAAATTATCAATATCGCCGTTACCTTCTGCATACGGCTCTTCTCCAAACACCACTATCGCGACATCAGGTTTTTGCTGTGGATCAAATTCACCGGCAACGCTCAATGTGGCTTTACCACCAGCTTGAGTGACCAATTTATCAATACCCGCGTAAATTGATGTTGCGCCAGGAAAGTCACTGTTTTGGTTATCAGTGCCCTGCCACGTAATGGTCCAGCCACCGGATTGTTTACCGATATTGTCCGCGGCATCACCTGCTACCAACACTTTTGCATTAGGTGCTAACGGCAATAAGCCATGATTATTTTTAAGCAGTACTAAAGATTCACGAACTGCTTGACGAGCCACATCACGGTGACTTGCTTGGCCAATTAATTCAGTTTTACCCGATAACGGGCGATTGGCAGGGCTTGGCTTATTAAATAAACCTGCACGGAACTTAACCCGTAAAATACGTGTTACTGCATCATCAATACGCCCTTGACTAATGTCGCCATTTTTCACCTGTGCAATTGTGTTTTCATATAAGGGTTTCCATGCAGCCGTTGGCACCATAAAAATGTCTAAACCGGCATTGACTGCTTGCGCACAAGACTCATTAGTACAATTTGCAACTTGTCCGTGACCATTCCAATCACCTACGACGAAACCATCGAAATTTAATTTATCTTTAAGCACATCCGTTAACAGGTATTTATTGCCATGGTTTTTAACCCCATGCCAGCTGTTAAATGAAGCCATAACACTTTGTGCACCGGCATTTAATCCACCCACATAACCTTGAGCATGGATATCATATAAGTCTTGCTCACTGGCAATGTTATCGCCTTGATCAATACCGTTTTCAGTGCCGCCATCGCCTAAAAAGTGCTTAACCGTTGAAATAACATGTTGATCAGATAAAAAGTTACCATTAACCGAGCCTTGCAGGCCTTCAACTATGGCGTAAGAATAGGCTTTGACGATTTGTGGATCTTCAGAATAACCTTCGTAAGTCCGGCCCCAACGATCGTCTCTAACGACGGCGACGGTTGGTGCAAACACCCAATCGATACCGGTCACCATCACTTCTTTGGCCGTGATAGCTGCAATTTTTTCGATGAGCTTAGGGTTATTAGCCGCTCCTAAACCAATGTTATGCGGAAACAAAGTGGCACCAATCACGTTGTTATGACCATGCACAGCATCGGTGCCCCACATGGTTGGAATATTTATCCCATCAACACTGTCATCAATTGATGCTTGATACAAAGACTCAGCGAGCGCAATCCAATCTGCTGGCGTCGCGTGTTTGTCGTTATTAGGGTATGCGCCACCACCATTGAGGTACGAGCCAAAACCATATTTACGCATATCTTCAACGGTAATATCGCGAATCTCAGGCTGGATCATTTGCGCGACTTTTTGTTCTATGGTCATTTTAGCCACTAACGCAGCGATCTTGGCTTCTAAAGCCGCCTCTTTGGCGATAGCTGGCTTAAGATCAGGCCAAATGGCTAATGAAGACTTAGCCGCTGTATTACCAACCATGGCTGGGGCAACTGCAGTTTGTTTATCCTGTTGATTGGCATTGCTATTCTCGCCACATCCGCTTAAGCCCAAAAATACGCCTAAGGCTATCAAGCTTGTTTTTGTTGGTGTGCTGATTTTATGCATGCACTGTAATTGAGTTAATCTCATGGTCTTCCCTTATACCTTATCTACGAATACTGGACGTTTTACATAACATCCAATCAAACCGTAATAACCAATAAATCCGTAACATAACAAAGGTAAAATAAAGGCTAATTGAATGCCTAAACTGTCAGCTAGCATGCCTTGTAATAATGGTAAAACTGCACCTCCGACAATGGCTAAGCATAAAATACCCGAACCTTGACTGGTGTACTGTTTTAAATCTTGTAGCGCTAAACTGAAAATGGTTGGGAACATAATGGAATTACACAAACCGACTAGCAACAATGCCCACATGGCAACGGCGCCAGCACTCAATATTGCTGCAGCAACTAAAATACACGCACATAACGCATTAAAGGCTAACACCTTACCGGCTTTGATTTTTTGCATGACGGCAGCACCAATAAAGCGCCCAACCATCGCGCCGCCAAAGTAATAGGCAATGTAATGTGCAGCTTGAGACTCAGACACACCACTCGTCCCATCTTGAGTAATAAAACTAATCAGAAAACTACCAATACCGACTTCAGCACCAACATAGACAAAAATACCTACAGCACCCAGCACCAAATGCGGGTATTGCCATGCGCTGCCTTTGACAGCGGCACTAGACTGAGTATCGCGTTTGCCCAGTAAAGGCAGTTTTAGCAACATAAAAATTAACGCTAATACAAACAACGCACCCGCTAAAATAAGGTAAGGCGTTTGTACTGCACTGGCTTGTTGCTGAACCGATAGCTGACCAATCACTTCTCCAACCTCAGTGACTTTGCTGTCATGCTCAACGGTCGATAAAATTAACCAACTACCAAAAAATGGCGCCACTGTGGTGCCTAATGAATTAAATGCTTGAGTTAAGGTTAACCGGGACGATGCGGTTTCAGCAGGACCTAACACGCTCACATAAGGGTTTGCTGATACTTGTAAGACGGTAATGCCTGAAGCCAGTACAAAAAAAGCAAATAAAAACATATTGTAAGAGCCATAACTGGCCGATGGATAAAACAGTAAACACCCCACACAAGCAATAACTAGTCCGGTAATAATGCCTTTTTGATAACCAATTTTACCGACTAAGGCTCCAGCCGGAATAGACACAATAAAATAGGCTCCGAAAAAGCAGAACTGCACTAGCATTGCTTGGGTGTAATTAAGGTCGAACATATTTTTTAAGTAAGGGATTAAAATATCATTTAAACAGGTTAAAAAACCCCACATAAAAAATAACGAGGTTAACGCTATCAAGGCAAAACGAAAGTTGCCTTGCTGGTGAGTCGAATCGGCATTTGCCAACTCAGGTTGAAGCGGTGAAGTCGCCATGACATTCCCTTATTGTTGTTAATAGTTATCTTGGGTTGCAGTACATAACGCCAGTAAATGGAATACCAATAATCTCACGCCAAGAGTTAATTCCCCGTAAACCCTAGACATTTGACTGGTGATCATTTCCACACTTGTTCAAGCAGATGAGGATTTAATAATTAACCAAATCAATTATTGACCTTTGGATAATTAATCACTAATCTCAATGTAAGCGCTTTCATTTTTAACATACCGATAACTGATGTCAACTATTTTTAAACGCGAAAGCTTATTTTTTATTGCGTGGCTATCACAGCGAAAGGCCTTTTATCAGGGCATTTCAACGTAATAAGTTAGTCATAAAAATAGATACAATTAAATAATACTAAGTGAATTTAAATATGAAAATTATGTTACCACCCGATTCCAAAATGCATTCAAAAGCGTTCACCTTTGGTGTGGCGACTGCTTCTTTTCAAATTGAAGGCGCTGTGGAATCACGTCTTCCCTGTATTTGGGATACCTTTTGTGCAACTCCTGGCAAAATTCGTGATGGTTCTGACGGCTCGCAAGCATGCGAGCATGTAAAGTTATGGCGTGAAGATATCGATTTAATTGAATCACTAGGTGTTGACGCTTACCGTTTATCGATTTCATGGCCACGCGTAATGCATAAAGATGGCAGTCTCAATCCGCAAGGTGTGACGTTTTATACCGACTTACTCGATGAACTAAATCGTCGTGGTATTAGAACCTTTGTGACTTTATACCATTGGGATTTGCCACAACATATTGAAGATAATGGTGGTTGGTTAAATCGCGAAACGGCCTATTTATTTGCTGACTATGCCGACAAAATCACCCAAGCATTCGGTGACAGAGTCTATTCTTATGCAACATTCAATGAGCCTTTCTGCAGTTCATACTTAGGTTATGAAATTGGTGTTCATGCGCCAGGATTAGCAACCAAAGCGTTCGGTCGTCAATCTGCACACCATTTATTATTAGCTCATGGTTTAACCATGAAAGTATTGAAAAAAAACAGTCCTAATAGCCAAAATGGTATCGTACTTAACTTCACGCCTTGTTACAGCGCCACAGATTCTACCGCAGATGTTGACGCCACAAGTAAAGCCGATCAGTACTTTAATCAATGGTACATCAAACCACTCTTTGACCGTTGCTACCCTGACATTATCAATGATTTCGCCGCTGAAGATATGCCGGTTATTGAACAAGGCGACTTTGATATTATTGCTCAACCCATCGACTTTTTAGGCATCAATTTTTACACCCGTGCCGTCTATAAAGCAGACCCCGTTTATGGCTTCAGCCAAATCGATATGGTCGACAAGCCTAAAACAGATATTGGCTGGGAAATATACCCACAATCCTTCACCGATTTATTAACCTCTTTACATGCACTTTATCCTTTACCGCCGATCTACATTACCGAAAACGGTGCGGCAATGGATGATAAATTGCTAAACGGTATAGTCGATGATCAAGACAGACTCGAATACTATAACGCTCACTTAAATGCGGTAAATAATGCCATTGAACAAGGCGTTAATGTTGTAGGCTATTTTGCATGGAGTCTAATGGATAATTTTGAATGGGCTGAAGGGTATTTAAAACGTTTTGGGATTGTCTATGTTGATTACACAACTCAACAACGCACCCTAAAAGCCAGCGCCTATGCGTATCGAGACTTTATTAACGCAAGACAATAATATGTTAACCAGAAACAAGCCGTGGTATAAAAAGGCTTTGTTCTATTCAAACAGTCGCATCATTTTAACAAATAACAAAAAATTGAGGCATGTATGATAAGCACCAGAGAGAAAATAGCTTACGGGCTCGGGGACACCGCCAGTAACATTGTGTTCCAAACGGTCATGCTATTTTTAACCTTTTTCTATACCGACATTTTCGGTATTTCGCCAGCATTTGTCGGCACCATGTTTCTAGCTGTACGCTTAATTGATGCGGTCACAGACCCATTGATGGGCGCGTTAGCAGATCGAACCCATACCCGTTGGGGTAAGTTTAGACCCTACCTATTATGGTTTGCCCTACCCTTTGGTTTTATCAGTGTTTTAGCCTTTACCACGCCTGATTTATCTGAAGACGGCAAAATGATTTATGCCTTCGTCACCTATACCGCACTCATGATGGTCTACACCGCAATTAACATCCCATATTGTGCATTAGGTGGGGTGTTAACTGCCGATCCTAGAGAGCGAGTGTCAGTACAATCTTACCGTTTTGTATTTGCGATGCTCGGTGGCTTACTCGTATCAGGCTTAACCTTACCCCTAGTCGAATTTTTAGGTGAAGGCGACCAAGCCAAAGGTTATCAGCTGACTATTACCGCCATGAGTATTTTGGGTGTTGCTATGTTCCTTGCCTGTTTTTGGGGTACTAAAGAACGTTTACACCCGCCGGCGGATCAACAGTCTAGCTTTAAGAAAGACTTCACCGACATGCTCAAAAATGATCAATGGCGTGTGTTAGCTATTGCGGCGGTGTGTTTATTATCAGGAATGGTATTACGGACCAGCTTAGCGATTTACTACGTTAAATATTTCCTTAACATGCCAGACTCGATCACCCTGTTTATTACCCTAGGAATGGTCGGTAATATATTTGGCTGTATTCTAGCCGAACCTTTAGCCAAACGTTTTTGTAAGGTCAAAGCTTATATCACCTTGCAACTGCTTGCGGCAGCGATGTGCGTTGTGAGCTACTTTGTACCTAGCGATCAAGTCGTGCTCGCCTTTGGAATGTTTATTATCTGGGGCTTTACGTTCAACATGGCCACCCCATTGCTTTGGGCAAAAATGGCTGATGTTGTCGATTATGGCCAATATAAAAATGGCGTGCGCATTACCGGGATGATTTATTCTTCAGTGATTTTCTTTATCAAGCTTGGCGTCGCTATTGGTGGCGCCTCCGCGGGGTGGTTATTAGCGGGTTATGGTTATCAGCCTGATACAATGCAAACGGAGCATACTCAGCAAGGAATATTATTATCATTCACTATTTACCCTGCTATTGGTTCATTGGTGGTGGCTTTTGTAATGCGTTGGTACACCTTAGATAATCAAAAAGTGGACCAAATTCACTTAGAATTAAATAGAGAAGCAAAATAAAAGCATGTTAGTCTTGGAGCCATGTGCTCCAAGACGGCTTTTTAATACTCATTATATGGCAACTATTTACGATGTATCTGTGATGGCTGGTGTGTCTCTGGCGACGGTTTCCCGAGTCATGAACAATAACACCAAAGTCAGCGATAAAACCAAAAAAAAAGTACTCGATGCAATGAGAATGTTAGGTTACCGACCTAATACTATTGCACAGTCACTCGCCTCGAAATGCTCAAACAGTGTCGGGGTTTTGGTGTCTCAGCTTGATGGTCCTTTTTACGGTCCCATGATGACAGAAATCGAAACAGCCCTTCGTGCAGCAAACAAACACGTGATTATTGCTGCTGGTCATAGTGACGAGAAACAAGAAAAAGAAGGGGTTGAGTTTTTAATGAGTCGCGGCTGTGATGCATTAATTTTGGATGTTGAAGCGGTATCAGACGATTACCTAATCGAGCTCAGTAAAGGTTCAACTCCGGTGGTATTTATTAACCGCTATATTGATTCGATTAAAGAACGCTGTGTTTACCTTGAAAATGAACAAGGTGGCTTCATGGCAACTGAACACATTTTATCTCTTGGTCATAAGCACCTTGCATACATCTCAGGGCCACTGTTTAAACTCGATGTTCGTGATCGCTTAAAAGGCCATAAAAGAGCATTACAGCAATACCATATTCCGTTTGATGAAACGCTTTGCTATGAAGGAGACTTTCGTGAGCTTGGTGGTCATAATGCAATGGAATATTTAATGTCGTTGAATAAACCCATCACAGCTGTCGTGTGTGCTAATGATCAAATGGCCTCTGGCGCTATTGCTGTATGTTTGGAGCATGGGTTACGAGTACCAGAAGATATTTCATTTATTGGCTACGATAATATCCCTTTCCCGCAGTATATTTCACCTAAATTATCCACAGTAAGCAACCCAATTAACGAGATGGGGAAAATGGCCGCTCGCTGGGTACTTCAGCAAGTTTACAACAATAAAGACGTGGTCATTGAACGCTCATTTCAACCAGAATTGTTTATTCGTGACTCCGCCAAAGCAATTGGTCTAAAAGAGTCAATAATATGAGTAAATATCATTAATTGTTCATGTTATATAGCAATAATATTGGCTCATAATGCAGCGACTTTTAACATTTTATTTCTGATACGATCCATACATAAAAAGCAAACCTCTCGCATATTCACAGCTAAAATAACATTTAATATCTAAATGAAACTCCGATGCCTACTCGCGACTGACTTTATCACTATATACATGAGCAAGATGATTAATGGCATGTTCAAGTCACTTATCAGATCCCCGCTCAATCAGATGATGTGATAGTCCAACGTTTCTATCATTCAATCTAAAACCTTCACCACCATTGTCGCTTTAACAACTTATCTATATTGAACAAGCCAGCGCAGATGATGGTAATAGGATTGAAGTCAATGGCTTGAGTGTTAACCCTATTGATTGACAACCATGCCACCAAAATACATGACAACACCTTAGATAATGCCGCTAAGCACACCTTATTCGTGCCCAATAATAAGATAAGTCATAAATCTAATTGGTAACAATCTAACCCACAAAAGAAAGCGCTTACATTTTAAAGTGAAAATAAATACTAAATTAAAACTGTTTAAAAACAATAGATAAAAATAGTTAATATAAATAAATCTACATATGAGTTAATGAAATGTAATAATTATGACTTGTTTTTGTTGACTGCGGTCACATTTTACACTAGTTTTATGTAAGCGCTTACATTAGATGTTTTGTAACACTACAATTATAAATAATGATTACCGCGTGGATAGAGAATTAAAAAAACGATTTGCGCCTAACTCGCAATATTGAGAGCAGTAAAATCTAGTCAATGGGGATTTCCTAGATGAAAACAACAAAATTTACAAAAACTAAGCTCGCGACCAGTTTATCGCTAGTGCTTGGTGTGAGCAGTATGTTTCCAGTCTATGCTGCTGATGAAGCCAGTGAAGAAAATATTGAAGTGTTACAGGTTACAGGTATTCGTGGCAGTTTAATTAAATCAATGGATGTGAAACGTTCATCAAGTGGAGTCGTTGACTCTATTTCTGCTGAAGATATTGGTAAGTTTCCTGACACCAACCTAGCGGAATCATTACAGCGTATTACTGGTGTGTCGATTGACCGTTCTAACGGTGAAGGCAGTAAAGTATCCGTGCGTGGTTTTGGTCCAGACTACAACTTGATCACCCTCAATGGTCGTCAAATGCCTGTGACTACAGGTTCGCGCTCATTTGATTTTGCTAACATCGCTTCAGAAAGTATCAGTGGTGTTGAAGTACATAAAACTAGCCAAGCCTCTGATTCAACTGGTGGTATTGGTTCTACTATTGATATTTTAACTCATAAGCCATTCAGTTCTCCGGGCTTAAAAGCCACATTTGGTGTAAAAGCGGTTGATGATCAATCAACCGATAATGGCTCTGTCACCCCTGAGTTATCGGGTTTATATTCAAACACGTTTGCTGATGATAAATTTGGTATTTCACTTTCGGCTAGCTATCAAGAGCGTGAAAGTGGCAACCAGCAGGCCCAAGTCGGTACGGGGTGGCGTAGCTTCCCAGGTACTGCAGACAACAGTGATTGGGGTGGCGTAGCTAAAGACGATACCCAAGTAAATCGTCCAGGTGATAGCGATATTTATTCAGTTCCGCAAACCACAGTTTATCGTTTTGAAGAACAACAACGTACCCGTACTAACGGCCAGTTAGTATTACAGTACAGCCCTGTTGATAGCGTAGTCGCAAGCTTAGACTACACCTACATGCGTAACGACATCGACACTCAATCGAATGACGTATCAGCATGGTTTAACTTTGTCCCGTCTGAAAACGTATGGTCTGATGGCCCTATCGCCTCACCACTTATTTATTCAGAAACCTACGATTCACCAGCTGACTTATCTATGGCTGCAGGTGACTATGGCGTACGTAACGAAAGTGGTTCATTAGGTTTTAACATTGAATGGCAAGCTAGTGATGATTTAAAGCTAACCTTTGATGCTCACAACTCAACAGCCGAACTTAAGCCCAATAATATTTATGGTTCAGGCAACAGCTTAAGTACCGCAGCATTTATACGTACCAGTGCAGCTACTGACTTTAGCGGTGATTTACCAGTGCTTGCTGTTGGTGGTGGTAATGCAGTAACACCTGCAGACATGGTACTTACTGGTTCTGTTTTCACTAATGCACGCAACAAATCTGAAATTGATCAATATCAGTTTGATGGTGAGTACTTGTTCGAAGACGCAGGTAGCATCGACTTTGGTGTTGAGCTAACTAAAGTCAATAATCACTCTCAGCAAGTTGACATACAACGTAACGATTGGGGGGGTGTAGGTTCTGCTGGTGATTTTGAAGATGCATGGTTCCCAGCCGATACTATCACGGACAAATTTGATGCCAACGGTGGTGATTTCTCACTTTCAGACGGTAGCTTCGATGTTTTAGATACCATTTTCATGTGGGATTTTGCGTCAGTACGTGACTTTGCCGCAGCCAACTATGCCTCTTCTGTTAGTGGTGATTGTGGTAATGGTTTCTGCCCTTCTACTAATTATGCTGCTCAAACAGACCGTTATACGGAAGAAGAGTCACAAGCTGTTTACGTTCAGTACAACTACGATAACGAAATTGCCGGCATGCCATATGACGTGCACTTTGGACTTCGTTATGAGCAAACTGATGTCACTTCTACCGCTGCGGTTGCAGGCTATGATGGTGCAGATTGGATTGCCGAAACTGAAATAGCACTTGCAGCCACCGGTGAACAAGTATTTGAAACCAAATCGGGTGATTACGACTACTTACTTCCTAGTTTCAATTTCAACATTGAAGTGGTTGAAGATGTGATACTCCGTGCAGCATATAGCGAAACCATTGGACGCCCTAACTACACTGATATCCAAGGTGGTACTGTGTTAGGAACCCTAGCGAACCGTAGTAACGGCGGCGGTTCTGCCGGTAACCCTGCACTGTTGCCATTAGAGTCTGAAAATATCGACTTCTCAGCCGAGTGGTATTACGCACCGTCAAGCTATGTGTCTGTAGGTTATTTCCGCAAGGATACTGCAAACTTCATTAGCAACGGTATTGTTACAACGACTAACGGTATTTATAACCCTGCATCAGGTGACTTGTATAAAGCTGCAGTGGCAGCAACAGGTACAACTGAAGCTGGCGCAGTTCGTGATTATATTTTCGCAAATTATGCTGACAATGCTGCTGTAGATGTTGCTAATCAAATCATTAGCGGCAGTGCGGCGAATAATGATGAGTTATTGACCTTTAATATCGATACGCCATCAAACAGCCCACGTAAGTCGGTAATCGATGGTTGGGAATTTGCTGCGCAACATTTCTTCGGTGAAACTGGTTTTGGTGTAATAGCCAACTATACCTTGGTTAATAGTGATGAAGCCTACAACAACTATTCATTAGCAGACCAATCAGCTCTTATCGGCATTAGTGATACAGCTAACGCAGTCTTAGTTTACGAAAACTATGGTTTCCAAGCACGTGTAGCTTATAACTGGCGTGATGAGTTCTTAAACTCACGCAGTCAGGATACGGGGCCTAACCCTAAGTACACCGAAGCCTACTCACAAATCGATTTGTCTGTTAGTTATGATATTGAATCAGTTGAAGGCTTAACCGTGTTTTTCGAAGGACTTAACATTACTGAAGAGTACGTCCGTGTTCACGGCCGTGCTGACGAGCAAGTGTTAAACCTAACCGAAACTGGCGCACGCTATAGCTTAGGTGCACGTTATACTTTCTAGCCTCTAACGTAATGCAATAGTCATTGAGTGATATTTCGGCTAATACCCCAGTGTTAGACGGAATTCACTCAAGTTCCCTTTTAGGTCGTTGAGGTGCCACCCTTTATCACCTCCTTTTATTGCAACATATTGAGTAACAAGGACGTTACTATTTTTTGCACCTAGTTGTTTGAAACCATACACGCAAAACATAAAAAAACTATTACTTGAATGTGCTGACATTTTATTGAATGCTAGTTAATGTGTTCTTTAAGCAATCAGATTTTAGATTCATCAAAATAAAAATAATAATCACGCCAAAAGCGTAGGTAAAGATGATGCAAAAACCAATAACCGAAATAGTCATCGTTGGAGGCGGTACCGCTGGTTGGATAACTGCCGGTTTGTTGGCCGCTGAACATAATGTCGACAAAGGTGTTCTGGCCCACGATCCAAAGTTAACCATTACCTTAATTGAATCCCCCGACGTTGCCACTATAGGCGTTGGCGAAGGCACTTGGCCTTCGATGCGCTCGACCCTGAGCAAAATTGGCATTGATGAAAACGACTTTATTCGCCAATGCGACGCCAGCTTTAAACAAGGGTCTAAATTTATCAATTGGCGTACCGGCTCGCAAAGTAAAGTAACTGACAGCTATTTACACCCATTTAGTTTGCCCCACGGTCATCAAGAACTCGACTTATGTCCATATTGGTTGCCTCATGCAGAACAAGTCAGTTTTGCCGAAGCGGTGAGTAGCCAAGAAGTTCTGACTCAATTGGGGTTAGCGCCAAAAGCCATTTCATCGCCGCAATATCACTTTCAAAACAATTACGGCTATCATTTAAATGCCGCAAAGTTTAGTCAGTTACTCACAGAGCATTGCACTCAAAAACTCGGCGTCACCCATATTCGCGATCATGTCAGTCAAATTATTAATAACGAACAAGGCGACATCGACAAGATCATCACTAAACAACATAGAGAAATTAGTGGTCAGTTATTCATTGACTGCACTGGCGCAAAATCACTGTTGTTAGGAGAGCATCTGCAAGTGCCTTTTTTGTGTCAAAAATCGGTGCTTTTTAATGACCGCGCGCTAGCGATACAAGTGCCCTATTCTGATGCAAATAGCCCTATCGCGTCTTGCACACACTCAACTGCACAGCCAAACGGTTGGATTTGGGATATAGGCCTGCCAACACGTAAAGGTGTCGGCTATGTATATTCATCAAGCCACACCAATGACATAGATGCACAGCAAACGCTGTTTAATTACCTCGGTGTTGATGGCGCCGCAGCTGACAAACTGGATCCACGACAACTGACCATTAATCCAGGTTATCGTGCTAAATGCTGGCAAAATAACTGTATTGCTATCGGGATGGCGGCAGGGTTTATTGAACCACTAGAAGCGTCGGCTTTGGCATTAATCGAATGGACTGCATCGACCTTGGCCCAGCAATTACCACCCAATCGTATTGTCATGGACACCATAGCTGCGCGAGTTAACGAGCGTTATCAGCAACATTGGCAACAAATTATCGATTTTTTAAAGCTGCATTATGTGATCAGCAAGCGTGAAGAGGATGGCTATTGGCGCGACCATCGTGAGTCAAACTCTATTCCTGATAGCTTACAAGCCATGCTCGAATTATGGCGCTATCAAACACCGAGTCAACACGATATTAGTTATAAAGAAGCCTTATTTCCGGCAGCCAGTTTTCAATATGTACTCTATGGCATGGGCTTTAACACCCAATTACCCACTCATGTAAAACCGTCAATGCAACAATTGGCACAGAGACTGTTTAATGACAATCAACAGCGCACCCAAGCGCTTGGTAAAAACCTGCCGAGCAATCGCGAGTTACTCGATAAAGTGGCTCAATATGGCTTTCCTAAACTGTAATTGATAAAGACATCAAACAGCACAAACAAGATTCACGTACCATAATCATAAAAATACAACGTATTTGAACGAACAAGATAGGACATCAATATGAGCCAACATGTATTACTCAACAGTATCGATCATAAAGACCTTAAGGTTATTACCACTCGTTCTGCTGCATTAGGCGACAACCTTTGGTTCAGCCTGACCTTTCCACAAGAATTTCGCAGCGTGCAAGCTCATTACCCAATTTTCTTTCATAAAGACACTGCCACGGGTCAGTTTTACTCAGTAGCATTATTTGGTTTTCAGCAGAATGACAACGTGTTTTTAAGCGATCAAGGTTGGAGTGCATCTTACGTGCCGCTTACTGTTCGTCGCCAACCTTTCTTGATTGGTCAACAAACCGTACTTGAAGACGGTGTAGAACGTCAGCAACGCGTGATTCATGTGGACTTAGACCACCCAAGAGTCAGCGAATCCGAAGGTGAAGCATTGTTTTTACCTTACGGTGGTAACACGCCATTACTCGATGAAGTTGGCGAAATTCTCGAAGTCATCCATCATGGTTTACAAGATGGTCAACGCTTTGTCGATGCTTTGATTGAATATCAATTACTGGAATCATTCACTTTAGATATTGAGTTAGACAACGGTCAAAAAAATCAGATGATCGGTTTTTACACCATCAACGAAGAAACCTTAGCCGGTTTGTCTGCCGACGCATTAGCAAAGCTACATCAACAAGGTTACTTGCAAGCTATTTATATGACATTAGCCTCACAAAGCAATGTACGAGACTTACTTAACCTCAAGAATGCGCAAGGTTAATGGTGATGACAAGGGTCAAGACACAGCAGCAAGTCGAACGTATCAATGAATGTACATTAGAGAACGTCATAGACTTAATCCGTGAAGCCGACAAACCCATGGTATTTAAAGGGCTGTGTCGCCATTGGCCGTTGGTCCAGGCAGGATTAGAGTCGGCACAAAGTGCGATGACTTACCTGCGCCAGTTTTATCAAGGCATGCCAGTAACAGCGTATTATTTACCGCCAGAGCAACAAGGTAGAGTGTTTTACAATGAAAAACTTGATGGTTTTAACTATCAAGCCGGCCGATTGGACTTTAATCAACTGCTTGACCGATTAAACCAAGAAATGAGTAAAGACATGCCTGCGGGAATGTACATGGGCTCGACCGATATCCACCAATGTTTACCCGGTTTAGGCGTTGAAAACAGTTTAGATTTAGCGCCCATGCAACCCTTAACCAGCATTTGGTTGGGTAATAAAACCAAGGTGGCCGCTCATTATGATTTTCCGCTAAATCTGGCGTGTAATGTCGTCGGCAAACGCACCTTTACCCTATTCCCCCCCGAACAAATCAGTAACTTGTATGTTGGTCCAATGGAACTTGCACCTGGTGGTCAAGACATCAGTCTTGTTGATATAACTAATCCCGACTTTGAACGTTTTCCGCGTTTTCAGCAGGCATTAGACGCCAGCCTAACCGCCGAACTAAGCCCTGGTGATGTGTTATTTATTCCTAGCATGTGGTGGCACCATGTTCGCGGCGTCGATGATTTTAACGTACTCATTACCCATTGGTGGCGCGATACACCTGGCTTTTTAGGCCGCCCTAACAATGCCTTATTACACAGTATATTAAGCTTACGATCGCTGCCTAAAGCCCAACGCCAAGCATGGAAATCGATATTCGAGCACTATATTTTCGATCATGATGACGTCGATGACAGTCATATTCCAGACAATGTGAAAGGCATGCAAACTAAGCCATTAGACGAAATAACAGCCCGTAAAATACGCGCAGACTTAATCAATAAATTAAAACGATAATGCTGAACACAGCAAGATATCAAGCCAAACAGGATGCCCAAGATGAATAAATCAATCAAAAAAGTTGTCATTGCCGGTGGTGGAACCGCAGGTTGGATGGCCGCAGCCGCCTTTAGCAAACTGTTGGGTAAAAACCTTGATATTGTATTAGTAGAATCTGACGAAATTGGCACCGTTGGTGTCGGTGAAGCCACCATCCCAACCTTGCATATTTTCCATCGTTTGCTGGGCTTAAAAGAGCAAGATGTGATGGCCGCCACTAACGCCACTTTTAAGCTCGGTATTCAATTTGAAAACTGGCATGACGTCAATAAAGACTACCTGCATTCATTTGGTTTTTTAGGCAAAGACTGCTGGGCTTGTGGCTTTCAACACTTTTGGCTTAAAGGTAAACAACAAGGCGTAGTCAGTGACATTGGCGACTATTGCACCGAGCATTTAGCTGCTCGCCAAGGCCGATTTGCTGTGCTACCCAATCAAGACTACAACCATGCTTACCATATGGATGCGAGCCTTTACGCTAAGTTTTTGCGTAAATTTGCCGAACACCATGGCATGACCCGAATTGAAGGCAAAATTGCCGATGTATTACAACACGACGATACTGGCAATATAAGTGCCTTAAAGCTTGAAAATGGCGAGTTAATTGAAGGCGATCTATTTATCGACTGCACTGGATTTAAAGCCTTATTGATCGAACAAACGTTAAATACCGGCTTTGAAGATTGGAGCCACTGGTTACCTTGCGACAGCGCTATTGCAGTACAAACCGAAGCCGTGCAAAAACCTATTCCTTACACACGCTCAATTGCCCGTGAGTCTGGTTGGCAATGGCGTATCCCACTGCAAACTCGCACCGGAAATGGTTTAGTGTTTTGCAGCAAATACATTTCTGATGCCGATGCTACTGAGTTATTGCTTAACAACATTGAAGGCGCACCGATTAATCAACCTCGGGTGATTAAGTTCAAAACCGGTACTCGTCGTCAACATTGGAACAAAAACTGTGTAGCAGTAGGTTTATCTGCCGGCTTTGTAGAACCATTAGAGTCCACCAGCATTCATATGATCCAACGCAGCATAGTGCGTCTATTACAACTGTTTCCGTCGCAAGGCATTATTGATGCTGATATTGCTGAGTTTAATCAGCAAACTAAAGTTGAAATGGATAACATTCGCGACTTTATTATTTTGCATTACAAGGTCACCGATCGCGAAGACAGTCGTTTTTGGCGTTACTGTAAAAACATGCCAATTCCTGCCTCATTACAACATCGTATCGACATGTTCAGCCAATCAGGAAAAGTCTATAAATACGGCAATGAATTGTTTGGCGAAAGCTCGTGGATACAAGTGATGATGGGCCAAGGCTTAATGCCAAAAGAATATCACCCTATTGTCGACATGATGGACGAAGCGGAATTAACCAGCTTTTTAAACAGTATTAAAGCGACCGTAAAACGTAAAGTTGACACCTTGCCAGCGCACCATGATTTTGTGCAGCATTACTGTAAATCAACCAGCATGTAAGGTTGTAACATGACAACCGACTCATCGAACAACCGAACGATATCAAGCAAGAGTACTCTATCAAGCAAGAGTATTATCAAGGTGGGGCCATTTACGCCCCACATTGAGTTTATTGGCCAACAGCAAACGCCGGTTATTATCATTGATGACTTTGGCGCAGATCTTTCGCAGCTAATTGGTATTGCGACAGATGACAGTCAATTTAATCAAGACAAAGATTCATACTATCCAGGGCAGCGCGCACCGCTGCCCAAGCAATATGTCATTGACGTGATTAATGCGGTATACCAGTTAATATACGACACCTACAAGGTGTCACACTCGTTACGGTTAACGCCCCAGCAATGCGTATTTTCGGTTATCGACAAGCCTGCAAAACGTTTATTGCCGCTGCAATGCATGCCACACTTTGACACCCCAAGCCCGCATTACTTTGCGATTTTGCACTATCTCAATGATGGCGCTCATGGTGACACCGGATTCTTTTGCCATAACGCCACTCAATATGAGCGGATAACACCAAATAACATTGACCATTACTTTCGTCAGGCACAGCCGGTTGTCGATGCACAACAAGCGCTGACGCCTGATTATGTGGTCGATAGTAATGATCACTACACCCTTTATCATCAGGTTCAATATCGGCCAAATCGTTTAGTCATCTATCCCGGTAACCTACTCCACTCGACATTAGTCAACCCAGCAACCGACATCGACAGCAGCCCTAAAACAGGACGACTTACCGCAAATATCTTTATCAATTTTAAATAACACAGGGACCTCGTTATGGCTAAGCACAGCACGGGATGATGTAGTTAATCTACACAAAAAGCTGATAATGCAGTAGAAATGGCCAACAAACGCTGCCCGAGGGGTTCGGCTAAAAGCACTTTACTCATTGTTGAGCGACTCTTTGTTAAGCGAATTTTTCATATATTACTAGGCGGTAATCCACTCGCCTCGATTAATACGCTTTCGTCTCGAACAAAATTCAACCAGTAAAGATCCTAGCTAAACATTAACCCTCAATAAATGTAATAAGCTGCGCCATTAGCTGAGTCGACAGTGCAGACTCGCCCGCATTATTAAGCAGCAACGCCACGCATTCTGCTGTACATAATCCGCCTTCAATTTGATTTCGTCTTAATGGATATATCGACTTGGGCGTGCCAACCAATGGCACTTTAGGTAAGCTTTTAAGATAAGGGCTTTGATTAAACATCTTGCGAGCTTCTTGCCAAGTGGCATCGATAATCACCAGATATTCATACGCGACTAATGACAAGGTTCCATCTTGCGTGGTTTCATCACTCGGAAACACCAACCCGACCTTACCAGCGTCAATCGCGGCCAATAAGTCAACATCGGGCTGTTTACGGTGCCACTCAACCACCCGCGTGTTATCACCTAAAACTTGTTTAACTAATTGGCCAGTATTATTTCCCCGGGCCATTTCTCGAGGATGAGTTAGCAAAATAATTTTCAACATAATATCAAACTTAACACCTACAAAATAAACCGCTTAGCAGCGTAATGACATACCGCAAAAACAAGAGTAATAAAACCATAACGTCGATAAACACTATCCAAGCCGCTGAAATGACGGCTGACTATAGACCGATGCATTAACATTATAAAAGTACGATATAATCTCGCAAAATCGAAGTTGTGTCGCTAACTAATCGATTATAGCCAACATATTCCATCCATAAACTCGAGTTCAGGTAATTCAATGATATTGCAGCAAGTTATTGCATTATTTTTCACTATGTTAACTTTGGCCATAGTGCCAGGCCCAGCTGTATTTGCCGTGGTATCAAGATCATTTTCAAATGGGTTTAAGCATGGCGCCGTAATTACCCTTGGGGTGCTTATGGGCGACTTTGTTTATATCCTGTTAGCTTTATTCGGTTTGGCTGCAATTGCTAATGCCATGGGTCCTGCCTTCGAGTTGATAAAGTACGCCAGTGCGCTGTATTTATGCTGGCTGGGTTTCAGCATGTTGCGTGCAACGGCCAAAGGCGTTCAACTAGCAAGCACACCTAAAGTAAGTCAGTTTAAAAATTTAACCACGGGCCTGCTCATCGCCCTTGGCAACCCTAAAGCGTTGATATTTTATGTGAGTTTTTTCCCTGCTTTTGTGCCAATGGCCCATGTAGACCTTACCGATGTGATAATCATACTCGCCATAGCAACCTTTGCTTTTGGTTCAATTAATCTCACTTACGCTTATTTGGCAGCAAGTGCAAAACACGTATTTACCTCCCCTAAAGCTGCAACGATAATGAATCGTACTGCAGGCAGTATTATGTTGATTGCTGGCATATTGATTGCCATAAATATATAGGATATTGCAATGACCGCGTTACGCTTTACCCCACTGACACTCACAAACGGGCTAACCGTTAAAAACCGTTTAGTTGTGCCGCCAATGGCGTCACAAACTGCAGACCTAAATGGCTTAGCAACGGAAACGACCATCAATCATTACCATAATTTAGCCCAGTCAGGTGCGAGACTGGTGATGGTGGAATACAGTTATATTAATCTTGCTGGTCGCAGTGAATCGAATCAATTAGGCGCTCATGATGATGCATGTTTACCCGGCCTCAGCCAAATTGCAGCAACATTGCATAGGGTTGGGGTAAAAACAGGCTTACAAATTACCCATTGCGGCGGTAAAGACAGTGCAGGCATTAGCACTGACGTTATGAGACCTTCTGGTATTACCGTACCTGCCTATGACCGTGTCTTACCAACGCCACGCGCCATGATGTTGGCTGATATTAATCAATGGCAGCAAGATTTTGTTAACGCGGCCATGCGCGCCGATAAAGCCGGCTTTGATTTAGTTGAAATTCATTGCGCTCATGGTTATGGGATTAATCAGTGGTTATCGCCACTCACTAACCAGCGCCAAGACCAATATGGTGGAAGTCTTGAAAATCGCGCCAGAATATTGCTCGAAATAGTGAGTAAAATAAAACAAGCGACGCCAAGGTTAGTGCTAATGACCCGCATTCCTGGACAAGACGGTTATCCCGGTGGTTTGTCCCATGACGATATGGGCCAAATGAGCAAATGGCTAGTTGATGCTGGCGTTGAAATACTTAACGTATCATCAGGTATTGGCGGCTGGAATCGCCCTAAAAACAAACGCGGCGAAGGCTTTTTAGTTGACGATGCGGCGGCATAGAAACCATTGATTACATCGAAACGATTTTAGCCACTAAACAGGTTGATTTAGTGGCTGTGGGCCGCGCTATTTTGGCCGGTCCCAGTGACTTTGCAACACGCGTGATGGCGTAAAGTAACTAAAGCGTAACTTCGACTGCGAAAGTTAAAAAAATAGTAAAAAAAGCGACCAGCTCTTTAAGTGGTCGCTTTTTCTGTTAAACCAACAATGCTAATCGTTCATCATCTTCATTCGCTTCCCGATGCCAATTAGATAATAATTTAACTCAATATTAGCTAAGCTTATGCACCCAAATAAGCCCTCGAATAGACGTTCAACAAGGCCTCATTAGGCTAGTGTTACCGATATTACTTGCCGACTGTTTTCAACTGCTCGAGGTAATCCGACGTGCTTAGTAATGCTAAAACCTCTGTCGGTTCTAGCCAGGATTCCAACTGAGGTAAGTTTTCAGCATGGTTTAATTTCCATTCGGCAATTATTCTGGGGGCATAGAACTTCTGTTTCTGGTCTTCTGAGTCAGGTAACTGAGCAAGGTGCCATTTAAATAACTGTCGGTTATTCACCAGCCTACTGAAAGGATGCATGTGTTGTAGCTGTGGTATTTTAGCCTCGTTCCCCTTCACGTTAACCAAAATATTAACGGGTTTTTTTTCTTCAGGTGCTCGCAGTAATCCGACTGTTTTAATCCATTTAGTTCGCCTCGCGCCGCCACTCAACCACGACAAAGGGATCGAACACGTCAACCCTATCGTAATCGGTAATAACCAATAAAAGAGTTCTTTACTGAGCAGCAGTGCGGTGAGAGCAAGCGCAATTCCAAAAATGGTGTGACCAGAATGCGCACGCATCACTGATTTCCAGCTCAATGCGCCATCGTCTCTAGATTGCGGCATCCAGCCACTATCTTTACCGCGCAATATAGAAAAAACTACGCCAAACTGGGATACCATCAGAATCGGGGCATATAAAGCTGACATCACCATTTCGAACAAGCTACTAAGGGTTAACAGGATCGGCCCACCATATTGTAAACAACGGGGAATATTAATCATGGCGGCAAACCAGCCAAAAACTTTAGGCGAAAGCACAATGACCATTGAGACGACAAATAAACTTAAAGCCCGTTCAGAATCAAATACTGGCCAGGTTGGAAACAACGATGGATTGGCAAAATATTCCGGACGTATAAATGCAGCCTGAATGGCAATAGCAAGCCCAACCATAATCAAGGCTAACCAGAAAACCGCGCTCAGGTAGGACATTACCCCGGAAAAAAGATGTAGCCGAGTGGGCAGAGAAAAACCTCGTGCGAACATAAAAGCCGTATGTTGCAAGTTGCCCTGACACCATCTACGGTCGCGGATCATCACATCAATTAACGAGGGTGGCGCCTCTTCAAATGAAGCCTCAATATCGGTATCAAAACGTACTCCCCAACCTGCACGACGAAGCAGCGCAGCTTCAATAAAGTCATGACTTAACACATGACCACCAAAAGGCGCTTTACCGGACAGAATAGGAAGGTGACAGGATGCTGCAAAAGCCCGAGTGCGGACGATGGCATTGTGTCCCCAGAAATTTGATGACAAGCCATGCCAGGAAGACAAACCTTCCGCATAGATAGGGCCAATACACTGATTGGCGAACTGCTGCAGCCGGCTGTAAAGTGTATTGGCAAAAACCAGAGTCGGCAAGGTTTGGATCAGACCCACGCCAGGTGCTGCCGCCAGACGACGCGATAATGTCAGCATCGACTCTGCGCTCATTATGCTGTCGGCATCAAGCACAATCATGGCTTCATAATCACCGCCCCAACGTTGAACCCAGTCTCCTATATTGCCTGCTTTACGTTCACGGTTGTGGTGACGACGACGGTAATAAACCGGACAGCCTTGTTGGTTTTTATTGATCAGATCCAGGAAGGTATCTTCCTCAGCAATCCATGCATCGGCTCGATTGGTATCACTGAGAATAAAGAAAGCATATTTGCCGGGAGCTTTGGCTAATAGATCAGAATTCATCGCCTCTATCGTGGCCCTAATACGGACGGGATCCTCATTGTAAATCGGTAGCAGGATGGCTGTCTTGAAGGAGACATCTATTTCACAGGGTTTAATTAAACGCGGCTTAAGATGCAACAGAAAACCCAATAACGCCTGTGAAAAAGCAAAAGCCATCCAGATAAAGTTAATGCTGAACAGAACTAAAAAGACCAACTGTAAACTGGTGATTTTATTGGTGTTAAGCACTAAATACATTTCGCTTATACCATAAACAGATAGACCTGCTGTAACAATAAGCACAAACAGTCGAGCAAATAAAGTGCGCATAATATAAGCAATAGTCTGTTGACTAGGATTCAATCTGTGACCCTGCTCAGAAACCTCATGACGATGCATTAAAAGTGGCGATTCGTCAGGTAATGCGAGTCCACCATGGTCAGTATCGGTCATTTGAGCAGACAGAGGATTATCATTTTCTATCATAGAGGCCAATCCTCAGCGGTAAACCGGTAAAGCCAGGTCATACCAATAGGTTTATCATTCTGTTTAAGCTGTACACGTAATTCAGCCACATCGGCATCTTGAGGATCAAATGTGACAAATACTCTTGCGCCGTCAATATCGGGATTGGATTCAATTCGAGACTCCAAAATAGCTCCGCTGTTGATACTGGCGTCTATTTTAATCTTGTTGACATCATCTACTTTAAGGTTGCTGTAATCGATAACTATTTCGTTTTTATCCGTATTTAACTTTCGACCACCAGCAGTGCGAACAACGCTCACTTTTCCCAGTGCTTTTGGAATGCTATCAGGCCAAGTAAGTTGGTATGAGTAAGCGAATGGCTGATCTTTTTTCAAACCTTCTTCTGGTTCCCAATAGGCAACGATATTGTCGTTGATCTCAGAATCTGATGGGATCTCAACAAGTTTGACCTTACCTTTACCCCAATCACCTAATGGTTTAACCCAGGCTGATGGACGGAGATGATATTTCGCTTCAAGATCCTGATAATAATCTAATTTTCGATGTGGCTGAATAAGACCAAATCCGTTGAGATTTTCGCTTATAAATGAACTCACCTGTAAATTGTGTGGATTATTAAGTGGTCGCCAAATTTTTTCACTATTGCCATTTGCCATTAACAGGCCTTCAGAGTCATGCACGGCAGAGCGGTAATCTGCGCTGTCAGCGCGGTCTATACCACCAAACAAAAACATTGACGTTAAAGGCGCCAGACCAACATGCTGAACATCTTGGCGTGGGAAAAGGATAACATCGACATCCATCCGAGTCGGAGCGCCCGGGTAAATAGCAAAACGGTATGCACCCGCTACACTTTTACTGTCTAGCAAAGCGTGAACGACAATCGCATTTTGATGACTGGATGGACGTTCAATCCAGAACTTTTTAAACAGAGGGAATTCTTCGCCTTTGGGATCGGCGACATTAATTGCAAGTCCACGGGTAGATAAACCATAGGCTTGCCCTTTAGATACCCCGCGAAAATAACTTGCCCCCTGAAAAACAAGGAACTCATCACTATAGTCTTCGCGATTGATTGGGTAATGCAGACGAAAACCCGCATATTTACCGACTTCTGCCAGTATTTTACCAATTGCTTCATTCGGCACTGTAAATGATGATTCAGACAGTTCAACCGGAGATGATTGACCACTCTCGACCAGGTCAATATCAATCAAATCTTTGTAGAGAAATCCAGGCGCAAATAATTGTATAGAAAAGGGAGTGGGAGCACCGCCCCAAATAGCCGCATCTTTTTGGAAATTAATTTGGCGGTATGTTGAATAATCTATTTTTGCCAGCGAGTCAGGCGTTTTTTGCGGTTCCATAAAGGGTTTTAGGGACAGTTTTCGAGCAACGTCTACTACTGTCTCATGGGAAAATGGCTTGCCATCAGTATTGGAGACTGGCGTTTCTGCATAAGCAATATTTGCCCATGAGACTAAAAAAAGTGATACCACAAGATTAACCCAAGCTTTCACAGAAAATCGATCATCAATCATTTTTTTTACGGGTGAATCGCAAAATATATTAACAGTCCTTAACATATTGAAACTCCTTATTGAAAATTCACAAAATAGCTCCACAACATCGTACTAATAACTGGGTTGCCCCTATGATATTAATCTAGGGTGGTGTTAATGAAGATGATTTTAATCAAAGATAATTGATATCTACTTAGTTTAAATAATATTTATCTCTATGAGCATAGTTTCAATTATTTCCAAAGATGAACGCCAAGCATCTTAAACATTACGGCTTAGCTAGTATTACCAGAAAACGTAAACATTTTGAGTTTTTTATCTATAATATAAATATTCTTTAATGCCCTATGCCATTTGGCTGAATATATGGTCAATATTTAGCCCAATAATGGCTACTAGCAATAACTACGACTCAATAATTACGACTAACCGCAGCGTACCATTTCGTAAATTAATCTAAACACCCTACCAGATAACCTCGGCATCGGGAAACAAGTAAACGCTTTCAAAGAACTCAGGCTAAAAGAGAAAGAACAACAAAGTGATGGACGAATATAGGTAATTAATTTTGATATTCAGTCGCAGCAACATGATGACTGTATGGTTTTGGCGCTGATGAACCAGATAAAAAGTACACAGCAGCCAAGGTTCATCTCCATTTTCGAGTCAGTGTTTATCGAGTCAATCTAGCGTAATTGATAACATCTAACTCACTTGAATTTCGCCAATATACACACTAGTTCAAGTGAGTTTTCGTTTCATTAACTCAACAGAGCCATTAAATCGTCGGCATTGCCCTTCCAAGGTCCTTGAGCGCCACCCGATAAAATGCTGTCGGCTAATCCTTGTTTATGTTGCTGCATTTCTTGGATTTTTTCTTCCACGGTTCCTTGGGCTATCAACTTATAAACGAACACCGGATTTAATTGTCCAATACGATGGGCACGATCGGTCGCTTGCCGTTCAGCGGCGGGGTTCCACCAAGGGTCAAAATGGATTACGGTATCGGCAGCCGTCAAGTTAAGCCCAGTACCACCGGCTTTTAGACTGATTAAAAACACCGAGTTCTCACCCTCTTGAAACGCATCTATTTGCGGTTGACGATCGCGGGTTTGGCCAGTCAGTTTGCTGTAACTGACGGATAAACGTTTTAGTTCATCTTCAATGAGCGCTAACATTCCGGTAAATTGGCTGAAAATAAGAATTTTGCGACCATCTTCAATCATGTCAGGTACGTTTTGAATTAACCAAGTGAGCTTAGCGTTGTCTTTGACTTGTTGCGCTTGCTCCAATTTTACCAAGCGTGGATCGCAACACGCTTGACGTAACTTCAATAAGGCATCTAAAAACTCAATATGACTGCTCGAGACGCCTTTTTTGGCAAACAGCTCACGGAGTTTTTTCTCCATCACTAAACGGATAGATTCATACAAATTACGCTGGTCTTTTTCAAGTTCCAACGTTTGAATAATCACCGTTTTTTCGGGTAATTCTGACATCACTTCTTTTTTAGTCCGGCGCAACATAAACGGCGCAATACGTTTGCTTAGTAACACCGTCCTGTCGACATCGGCTTGCTTTTCAATCGGGCCACGGAACTCTTTATTAAAGTAGCTGTGTTGTCCTAATAAGCCTGGTAAGCAGAAATCCATTAATGATTTAAGTTCACCTAAATGATTTTCAAGTGGGGTGCCTGATAAACATAAACGGAAGCGGCCTTTAAGGGTTTTAATCACTTGGCTGACTTTAGCTTGGGCATTTTTAATCTGCTGCGCTTCATCCAAAATAATGTGTTCGAACACATATTCACTGTATATAGATTCATCACGCAGCATTAACGGGTAGGTAGTTATCACCACATCAAACTCGCTAATGTGATCTAATAATTGCTGCCGTTTATTACCGTGGATCACCACCACATTCAACGATGGCGCAAATTTGTTGGCTTCTTTTAGCCAATTACCCACTAAACTGGTAGGACACACAATTAAACTGGTGCGATTCGCAGCGGCCTCTTGCTTAACTTTAAGTAAGAATGCCAAGGTTTGAATGGTTTTACCTAGGCCCATATCATCGGCCAAAATCCCGCCTAATTGATATTCTTTAAGAAAACATAACCAATCATAACCCTGCTTTTGATAATCACGTAACGTCGTATTTAAGCCATCAGGTAAGGCTATCGGAATAACCCCTTTAAACTCTGTCAGTTTAGTGGCTAAATTGCGCACTCGCTCGCCATTAAGTAAACGTACATCGCTGGCGGATAAGTCGTTCAAAATATGAGCGCGATTGCGTGGTATTGCAATGACATCACCAGAATGACGATGAAAGAGTTCTTGGATAATGCTAATCAGTGGCTTAATGGTTTTGGCTTTGATTTTAATAAAGCCGCCATTGGGGCCAGGTAAAATCAATTCATCATCATCAGCTGGCTCACCATTTTGCTGTAACCAACGGGCAACTAAGGCCAATAAGGGGACATTTTGGCCATCAATATCGGCGCTGAGTGACAATGAAAACCAACCGGACTCGTCATCATCAACCAAATCGACATCCAGTTGCGCATCGGTAATTTTTAAATCAAAGTCATCATCAAAATGGATTTCAATGCCTAAATCTCTAAGGCCATCCAGTCCATTTTCAGTTAACTCAGACCATTCAAAAATTGATGCTGGCAATAAGCCAACACTGACATAATAGGCTTGCTGTGAACTGGCCAGCACTTGGTCAGATTCAAGCGTAACCAAGCCGAACTCGGCTAATGACTGCAACACGGATAATTCTTGGTCTACCTGTCGATGAACTTGATATTGCACCTGATTTTTTTTAACTAGGCTAATACGCTCAGGTTTAGTTGAGGCATTAAATGTAATTTCGCCATAACAATGATCAACCCTAATCACAGGTTGCAGGATCTGGCTGCCGGCAAAAAATTCTCGGGTAAACGTTAAATGTGTTTTCAGTGGATCGGTGATCTCACAAAAATCAATTTCACTTGGAACGGGTACGGTTCTCGGTGAAAAATGCTGCAGCATTTTATGGCTAATAGCATCCACTTGAGCGAGAGGAACTGGCGGCATATGTTGCAACAAGCTCAACTTTTTAGCCGATAAATCCGTGGCTATTTTACCTAAACGTAAATAGTCTAATTCGACATACAACGGCGGCTCCGTGGCAATAAATTCCCAGCTATCAAGTCCAGGCATGCGCATTTTCATTTGGGTGTGTTTTTTATCAAGCTCGCACCAGATAAACTCTGGTTCTATGGCTTTAGCCCACGTCAATGGCGTACGATTCTCTTCCCAAAAACACACTTCGGCAGCGAGCATTTTCGTAAGCGCTAAAAATGAAATTTCACCTTCTAGGTAAATTTTAGAACCAAGGTTATTTGACGATAACAGCAAACTAATAATTTGTTTATCTTCGGGATCAATCCACCACGGCATGCTATAACGAATATCGGTCAGTGCCAGCTTACCGCCTTTATTGTATTGGCCTTTTTTGTTTACTTTACTGCGTTTAAATTCGACAACAATACCGTGAGGATCACAGGACAACACATAGATAATGCGGTCTTTTTCTTCATCCTCATCATCTTCAAACTCAGCAACGGTTTTTTGCTCGTCAAGTTGACGCAACCATTGATTAATACGTTGCTCTTCAACCGGTTTTTTATCGACCAATGCCAGTATCGCCGCAGCAACATGTTTACAATTGGTTCTGACAGGACAAGTACAATGCGAGCTCATCACAATTTTGTGATTGACATTCACAAGAGTGATTTCTTGTCGATACGGTTCTGCAGCAGATCCTTGAACATAAGCTTCAATGTCATGGTTATCACTGCTGGCAGTTACTTCTAGCACTCGGCCTTGGATCAAATAATTCTGAGCTTTTTGAATTTGCGTAGCCGAAAACAGTTTCGCGATCATCTCTAATGAAAGCTTAATGGGAAGATTAAACAGTTTCGCCGACATCAATATACCTAATAAAACCGCAGCTAAATAAACCGTGGCTGCTGATAAAAAAGTTAACTTACCATTCTATGGAAGAAAGCGCGCAATATCTAGGGTTTGCTGATAGTTTGAGCATAAATCTTGCTCAAACTCATTATATTGCTGCAATTGCCAGCTAAGACGCCGTCAAAGCACCACAAAGATTGAAACTGCGTAGATTCGAGGTGAAACAACAAAAAGTTTACCCATAAATGATAAGCGTTATTGATACGTGACTATGCTTGTCAGTATCATCAATAGGAAAGGCGACACAACAAACAAGGTTTTTAAGCGGGTTAATTGCTGTCTTAACTGCTGCAAAGCGGGATCTTGCACCCGCAACATATTACCAGAATGAAAGGACTCCATCAGCATAATTTGCGGGCCCTTTTGTTCTTGGCCCATTTGGCAGGCTATTTTATGACAATCTTCATACTCGTCCGGATAGTGAGACTCAATATAGTGGCAAATACGTTGAGTAATGACATTCAGTTTATATACAAAAAAACTCAAGGTGATGCATGTTAAAATAACCCAAGTAAGCACCGCCATTATGATCCCCTCGATTTGTTATAATAGTGCGTTCATCCATCTCATTCGATCGAGCACGCCAATACAATAGCCACCGTTTATAGGTGGCTATAAAAAACTTATGACCCTAAACACGCTCAAGGGATCCTTGTATCGCCATCATGCCAACAGCGGCCTGCCCCGGTTTTGATACCCTTGCGGTATCGGAGCAAGATTCACCGTGCCAGCACCACAGCTAAAAAATGGGTTTGTTATGCTCAAAAAGGTTTCAATAATGCCTATCTCAAGCATCTAGCACCTAGCCTATCTAGTACCAAGCATATTGAAATACCACATAGATAAAATCAAGAACACCATACGTTTACGCATGGCGTTTGGTTAATTATTATAGAGCGTCATAAAAATTAAAGCTAATGAATACTTAGCCCTGCAGTAAATATTCTTCGGCTTTTTCAATACTGCGCGTTTTACCCACCAGCATTAAAATATCATTGCGCCTTAACACCCACTCTAATGGCGGAGGATTAATTTCCGTCCCTTTACGGCGTACAGCTCGAAGTTCAACACCCAGTGATTGCCAAGGAATATCAGCGACTGTTTTACCCACGGCACTGGCGCCCGAAGCCAGTGACACCGCATGCAAAAAATCCAAGGTAAAGTCGGTTTCGGTTCCTGAAAAAAAACCGTGCAAATATTGATAATGATTGCGACGTTCAGACTCTAAGCGCTTAATAATCCGCGCTAAGGGTACGCCACATTTATACAACACTTGCGAAACCAGCATTAAACTGCCCTCAAGTGACTCTGGGATCACTTGTGTTGCACCGGCATCCTTAAGCTCACGTAAGTTGGTGTCATCACGAGTACGTACCAATATTTTAACCTCGGGAGCCAGTTTTCGCGCCACGGCTAAACACTCTTCAGACTGCCTTGGCTCGCAAAATGTCACCACCACTAAACTGGCTTGGCGTATACCCATGTTCTTCAATAGTGCCATTCTGCAGGCGTCGCCAAAATAAATATTTTCGCCTGCTGCTTTGGCTTCAGTCACCCGAGTGGGATCTATATCAAGCACCATGTAAGGCACGGCTTCAGTTTTCAAAAAACGTGCAATGGTTTGCCCTACGCGGCCAAAACCTAAAATCAGCACCACATCACCTTCATCTGAAGGCGGCAACACCATCTCTGTCGATTCACTGCTAGGTGTCGCATTAATTTCGCTGACCTTTTTAGCAATATTAAGGCTATGGCGGATCAACCAAGGCGCCATCGACATCGAGATCACCGCCACTGCGACTAACACTGTACTCACTTCGGTATCAAGCAATTGGTAATTCACCGCCAATGCCAGTAACACAAAGCTAAACTCACCGACTTGACCTAAACTAATTGCCGTACTGAGAGCAATTTTAATATTTTCACCCACTAACTTTAGTAATCCATAAACTATCACTATTTTAGTCAACACCACACTGACCAAAATCAACACCACTTGCCACCAATATTGCATTACCAGATTGATATCTAGCAGCATGCCGATTGAAATAAAAAACAGCCCCATTAATAAATCGCGAAACGGCCTAATATCGGCTTCTAATTGACGCCGATACTGACTTTCACCGAGTAACATCCCAGCAATAAATGCGCCTAAGGCCATCGATAATCCAAGCCATTGGGTAAAGGCCCCGGTGACTAATGCAACCACTAACGTCGACAGGACAAAGAGTTCACTGGACCGCGAGCGAGCCACTTCATCAAAAATACGTGGCAAGATCCATTTACCAAAAGACATTAATCCTAAAAAGGCCGAAATACCTGTGAGTAATCCCCATGCGATGCTGTTGACGCTCATTTGAGCACCGTCTTTGGCTAATAACGGTATTAAAATCAATAATGGCACTACGGCTAAGTCTTGAAATAACAATACGCTTACCGATAGCTCGCCATGGCGACGTCTTAACCACCCTTGTTCATTAAGCAGTTTCAATACAATGGCCGTCGACGATAATGCAATCGCAGCACCAATCACCACAGCGGCGACTAAATCTTGGCCCGCCAGTACCGCAACCCCTCCTGCCACCAATGCGGTTATCAGCATTTGTGCACTGCCTAAACCAAATACCGTGCGGCGCATGGCCCATAATCTAGGAACAGAAAACTCCAGTCCGAGGGTAAACATGAGTAGCACTACGCCTAACTCGGCCACAGATTGCATTTGTAACTGAGTAAACCAATGGAATCCACTCGGACCACTGACCACTCCGGTTAATAAATAAGCAAGAATGGGCGGTAAACCGAGACGACGTAACAATGCAATCGCCACAATGGCAATCACAAGCATCGATAAAATATGAATTAAAATACTGTGGTCCATTATGACCTTAGCTCCTCGTCAAAAAACTGTCTAAAGGGAAATAAACCGGTTATTCGCACTAGAGTAAAACAACAAATAACTAATAAATATAGAAAAATTATCATAGGCACGATTATTGCTCTAACACGATAATGAATTGTAACCTACTGGAACAAATAAATGGATTTTTCAATAGCAACAGAATTATATCCTGAGGATTACTGTTACCGTTCAGATGTTTGCTTTAATATTGAGTCTGAATTAGACCTTGTTCACGTCATTCAACAACTACACGCAAGTTTAGATCCTCGGACAGTTTTTGCCTGCTTCGGCAAAATACTAGGACAATATTTGCCGCTTAAAGGAATGCAGTTGCCCCTAGAGCAACAACATTTGACTTGGGGACAGCGCTACGGTATCGAACTGCAACGCACGATTAACTATAATCAAAACGCATTTACCATCACCTATCAGTTATCTGTGCCCCTCAGTCAGTCACAAACGCAGCTATTGCAGCAACTTGAGAGCCTGTTAATTCAACCCTTAGATAACGCGTTAAAGTATCAAAACATGTCTAACCAAGCCATGTTTGACGCATTAACTAACTTAGGCAATCGTTATTATTACCGTCAGGCTATCGATATCGCATTAGCCCGAGCCAATCGCCAACAAGGTAAAGTGTCATTAATTGTATTAGATTTAGATAAATTTAAACAACTTAATGATCTTCATGGCCATAAAGTCGGTGATTATGTTCTGGTTGGATTTGCTGAGTTAATTAATCAAGCTATTCGTAATACCGATCAAGCTTTTAGAGTTGGCGGCGACGAATTTGTCATCATTACTCAAGGGGATGTCCATGCCGCGGCAATAGTATGCCAACGCATTATTGATATGATGCCAAAACATACTGAACTCACCGAATATAACATGCAATGCAGCTTAGGCATTGCCGAGTCATTACCCCCCCAAGAAGCAGAAAACATCTATGAACGGGCGGATAAAGCGATGTATTGTGCTAAAGCCGCAGGCCGCAATTGCTACCGTGTGTATAGTCATTAACACAAGCCGCTTTATACGGACAACTAATAATTAATAATAAAAAAAGACCTTATATCAATTAATAAGATCTTTATATTATGCCGTAAAAAGTAAATTACATCCCGCGAAGCTGGATCCGCCTTAAAAATTCCGTCATCACCCGATCGTAAACTAAATCACCTAAAAACAAATCCTCAACGCCATGATCGATACTCGGATTGTCATTCACTTCTATGACATAGACTTTCGCGTCAATTTCTTTTAAATCGACGCCATATAATCCCGCACCAATTAAATTAGACGCTTTAACCGCAGCATCGACAATATTTTGCGGGACCATTTTTAAATCAACACAGTCATAATCACCACTGCTGACACGACCACTTTGATGATGCTGATAAATCTGCCAATGGCCGCGGCTCATAAAATAACGGCACGCATAAATAGGTTGGCGATTTAACACCCCAATACGCCAATCATAATCGGTAGGCATAAATGCTTGCGCTAAAATTAACGCACTGTGCTGAAATATTTTATCAGCTTGTTCAAGCAAGGTTTCACGATCATTAACTTTGACCACCCCGAGCGAAAATGCGCCATCAGGAACTTTAAGCACAATGGGCAATCCTATGGTGTTAATCACCTTGTCGGCCCAGTTTTGATCTGAGGCTTTAAAGATGACACTTTTGGGTACCGGCACTTTATGCTTGTTTAATAGCTCGGTTAAAAACACCTTATTGGTACACTTCATAATGGATTCAGGATCATCCATGACCACCAGCCCAAGTTGTTCTGCCGCTTTAGCAAACCGATAGGTAAAATTGCTGATGTTAGTGGTTGAGCGAATAAACAAACCATCAAATTCGCTTAATCTGGCTAAATCATCGGAACCAATTTGGACTAAATCCATGCCGATACGATTAGCGGCCTTGGTAAATAACTTCAGCGCGGCTTTATCTGATGGCGGCATTTTCTCGTTTTCATCCACCAGCATGGCCATTTCATAACGATAACGTTTTGACGGTTTCGGTAAACGCCACACTTTTTGTGAAAACACTTCGAGATACCGAGCAAATAAATCTTGTTCTGGTTCGGTTAAATCTTGAAACGCAGCCGGTGCAATAGAATCCACTTGCCATTTACCCGACATTTTTAACAGCCGCACTTGCAATACAGGTACAGTAAAACGTTCAAATATTTTACGCGCAAGTTTATCGAGCGACGGATGATCGCAATAGCCAAAATACAGCTTCATGGTGATTTCGTTGACCGCCTCTGGCAGTTTATCTAAGCCTGCTTGGGGTAAACTAAAAAAACGGTCCTGCGATAAATCATTAATCGTCATCACGCTCGGGATCACTCTGTGACCTCGAGCTTCAGCCATTAACGAACAGTAATAACCCGTACTTAAATAGTCATAACTGCGGCACAAGTTAATCACTTGCATAGCACTCTTATCAGAGAATGCGCCCATTTCTAAATAATCATCCACTGTGACCAAATTGTCACTCGGTAAATAGGGCCGCCAATCATTAGCATCATCGGTGACAATTAAAAACTGAGCCATAAATATCTATTGCCTCTTATGCGGTTTAGCGCGTAAATTAATCCATTATAATGTTTGCCAACTCGAGCCGACTCATGTTGATCCGTCAAGCTATTCTCAGCGATTTACCCCAGCTTAACCATATCGAAAGCAATGCTTTTAGCGGCGACAAAATCAGTCCGAGGCAGATGAAACGCTTTCTCAACTCGCCACTGGATAGCTTGTTAGTGGCCGACATAGACGGCACCCTTGCAGGATACGCCCTCGTGTTGTTTCATCGAGGTACGCATCTCGCTAGGCTTTACTCTATTGCCGTCACTGCCGAATATCGAGGCCGCAACATTGCCTTTAAACTGGTCACACACTGTGAACACACTGTTATCGAGCGTGGTTTTATTACATTACGCTTAGAAGTGCGAAACGACAATATCGCCGCCAAAAATCTTTATTTGAAAATGGGTTATAAGGTACTTAAAACCTTAGTCCATTATTATGATGACTTAGCCGATGGTGTGCGCATGCACAAACGCTTAGACCCACCTGGGCCGAGCAAAGTGCTCAACATGCCTTTGTATGTGCAAACAACCCCATTTACCTGTGGGGCCGCGTGTTTAATGATGGGCATGAGCGCGCTAACCCCTGATTATCAGCCGAGTCGGATTGATGAGTTAACCATTTGGCGCGAGGCCACCACCATTTTTATGACCAGTGGCCATGGTGGTTGCAGTGTTCACGGCTTAGCCTTAGCCGCTATTAAGCGTGGCCTACAGATTAAAATCTACAGCCAGTCAATGTCGGTGCCCTTTATTGATAGTGTTCGTGACAGCAATAAAAAAGCGGTCATCACTCTAGTGCATCATGACTTTTGCCAGCAGCTATCAGCACAAGGGATTGAGATACGCAATGCATCGCCAACACTGGCACAATTTCGCCACTGGATAGACTGTGACTATCCGGTGTTATTGATGATCAGCACTTATAGATTCAATGGTAAAAAAGGTCCGCATTGGGTGGTGTTAAGTGGCTATAATGAGCAGTTTATGTTTATTCATGACCCCTTTATTGAAGCCCAAAACGATGCCATTAATGCCGCCTTTGTTCCCATAAGCCAATCAGAGCTGGCGCAAGTGATGCAGTATGGTAAGCAGAAACAAGTGTCGTGTTTGGTGGTTAAGTCGTCGACTATTCTGGTCTAATCGATCTGGACAGCCAATAATGCAATAGACTCGCAAACGCTTCCATGCCGCCGTACAAATTCATAACTTAATGGTCATAAATGTTCATCAACGGCAAAGTCATATTAAGTGCGCGAACCATCAGCGATCCCGCGGTTCAGCATTCGAATGTGAGTCCCTCCTGAGACATCATCTGTTGGATAGAGTCGCGTTGGAGCATGGCTTGCATATGGCGGCGTAGGTTTGGCCAGTCCTGTGCGCGACTGCCATAGCCATGGCTCCAGTAGGCCACCATAAACAAATGAAAGTCGGCGCCGCTTAGTCTGTCACCTAAAAGCCATGGGCCTTTGTTGCCCAGATCATCGTTGAGGATGCCCCAGCAGCGGCTCAGCTCCTGGGTTGCTTTATCCACCACAGAAATCAAATCGGTATCGCCAGCGACGTAGTTCTCCGGGTGGGCCCAGCGGTTAGCCGCTTCCTGCAAGGTGTTCGACATCCAGGTGAGGTATTGGTAATAATGGCCTCGTTGCGGCGAATGCAGTGCGGGCGCCAAACCGGCATCGAAGTGCTGGTCAAGCAGGTACATCAGGATCGCCGCCGATTCATAAATGACCTCACCCCGGTGCTGTAATGTGGGCACCTTGCCGTTCGGGTTGATCGCCAGGTACTCCGGTGTGCGTTGCATTCCTTTAGCCAAGTCGATCTCGATCAACTCATAGGCCACGCCCAACTCTTCCAGTACGGCGTGAGAGGCCATGTTAGCCCCACCGCGATCCCAATAAAGTGTGTAAATAATATGTCTCCTTTGGTGCAACGAAATGAGTCAACTATAACACTGGGTGGGTTTTGATACATCACCTTGACCACCGGTGATCCTCTGTCTACATGGACAGTGACGGAACAAATGGGCTCAGAGTAATCTTAAATCCTGACCTAAAACACCCTAGGGTTTTATGCGACATAACTTGCTTTTAGCTTTGCCTTTAGAATAATTGGTGAGGTCAGGGTAAACATTCTTAAAGAGGACGAATTCAGTTGTCATGGCTAGCGCACTTATAAACCTTAGCCTTACGGGTTAATGACCAACGCGGGTTAAGTCAATCGCCCCATTCTTTATTGAATGAAAGGGGAAGATAAACTTTCATTGCACTGTTGCATCATTTACGATGGCCATTAGATCACATGATGTCATCTGGTACTTTTGCTTCGCGAGGCTGTCCTTGCCAACTCACCTCTAGCCTACGTCTCATATAATGTTATTGTACATCAGCGAGCCCTTACTAATATGTGAAAGAACTCGCGGCTTCCTTCAGCCACCGCCTCGCAGATAAGCCCTTGCCGTTCACTAGTCGTTCACGTTTAATACCCGCATGTTATTGAACGGTGATCTTGCTACAGAGGACTATCACCTTATTAGTTCATGCCCATGCTGGGCATACGCAAGCAGTCGAAAAATAACAGTTGTCCATCTTGTGATCTAACCAGGTTGTAGGATTACGAAAGCACCTAGAGCACTGATTGTAAGCCTAAATATTTATAACTTAATGAGGAGCAGCATGCGTTCTTTTATAGTCGATACCGTTGCAACAGTGGTTTTTTTCACCATTATCGCGGTGCCCACTGAAATATTTATTGCAGGTATGGAATTGAGCGAGGTACTGGTAACTCGTCTCATCATGGTGCCAATGATGGTGTTGTCGGCTCGCCCTTATGGGATGTGGCGAGACTGGTTATTTAAAATGGCGAAACCTAGTGCGTCATGGAACTGCATTATTACTGATAGTCTCGCTTTCATGTCATTCCAGCTTCCAATGTATATATTTACACTTGCTATTGCGGGGGCAGATTGGAACGAAATCATCACGCTTATAGCGACCACATCCGGCATAATGGCCATAATCAGTCGTCCATTTGGCGTGTATCTTGATAATGTTCGAACTTGGGCGGGCATAACAAGTTCCAACAAATGGGCTCAGAGTAATCTTAAATCCTGACCTAAAACACCCTAGCGTTTTATGCGACATAACTTGCTTTTAGCTTTGCATTTAGAACAACATAAAGCTAAATCCAAGATAGATAATGGCAGGGACAGATGAGTCAGGGAGTGACCACAACATGACAACACTTCACTTTGTTAAACGTTTGAGCGAGAAGTATGGATGCCTAACTGGCCGTTTAACAAGGATGTTATTGGCTTTGATTAGCCCACATGGCAGTGCTTGCGGCGTCTTGCAAAAATGATTAGCATGGCCATTTCCCAGCGTAATAGCACCAAGACGCGCTCATAATGGAACTTAGATCCAAATAATAATCTGCATTTTTTATCAATATAGCCTTTCAAGCAAAAGCTTGGCTTGGCAGCCTGTTATTTTTTGAGATCAAGCAACTGTCATCTGCACAATAAGCGCCATTATCAAAGTATGGCTGGGCGTCTAACCCGATAAAAATCATGTTATTATTTTTTATTCCAGCCTCCATATCGCTCGTTATCATTCGTTATCGGCCTTTATCGGCCTTTATCGCTCGTTATCGTTTGCTATCATTCTTTATCGTTTGCTATCGTTCGTTATCGCTTGTTATCGTTCGTTATCGCTTGTTATCGTTCGTTATCGCTCGTTATCGCTCGTTATCGCTCGTTACCGCTTGTTATCGCTTGTTATCGCTCGTTATCGTTTCTATCGCTCGTTACCGCTCGTTACCGCTCGTTATCGTTCGTTATCGGCCTTTATCGCTCGTTATCGTTTGCTATCATTCTTTATCGTTTGCTATCGTTCATTATCAAGAAAATAATTTAGCCAAATAAAATAGTTTAGCGAGGAAACGGTATGTCAAAGAAAGTCGTCAAGTTTGAATACGAGAAAGAAACAAAAAACAGTGTCCGCTATAAGGAAGTCCCTGATGAAGGAACCGCTCCTATCGTGGGTACCTTATATATTCAGAAGTGGTTTGCGGGTAATAGCAAATCGATTGAAATAACGGTAGACAAAAAAGACTAGCGGCCAGCATGCGGCTCGGCTCAGGGCGTGCTGCATTCTAGAGTAATACCTTCCGCGCCAAGCATTTCATGCTTCAAGGTGATGGGAATGCTAGATTGAGTGCTTAAGATCTAACGCCTTGGGTTCAAAAACCAGTGACCAAAAAAACCTATGTTCAAAAGATCAAAAGTTCAAAAGTTCAAAACGTTATTGTCCTCCGACAGCATTAATTTAAGAATAACTATTCCTAGGTTAATACGCCTAAATTGAAAGCGTGAACTACTTTGGTCTGTACCCGTCAGTCTGTACCCATCAAAAACGTCATTAACATAAAACAAAAAGGAGGCTTTCGCCTCCTTTGTTTATCACATTATTTTGCGATTATTTACCGTCTTGAGCACGGCGCTTTTTAAAGTCTGAGTCTTCAAGCCATTTTGGCCAATCATGGCTATTGGCCAAGGTATCAATAATGTCACTAATCAAGGCTAAGTCTTGCTCAACCCCACCGAGATCCCAACTGGCATTATAGTCGTCGCCAACTTGATGATATTTATGCGCAATATAATCAGGATCGGTATCCCCAAGGCTCATAAACATTAACCCAGGCACGCCTTGTTGCGCTAAGGCAAAGTGATCAGAGCGGAACATCAAGCCATTTTGTGGCCGTGGATCGGCTTTAACTGTGCGACCTTGTGCTTTGGCAGCATTGTCTAAATATGCCTCTAACTGCGACACACCTTGGCCATAACGCAAAATATAATCCACTCCTTGACCGACATTCATGCCATCGATATTTAAAAACGACACTAATTGTTTTGTTGGCACCGGCGGATTGGCAGCAAAGTATTGCGCGCCAATAAGCCCGGTTTCTTCCGCGGTAAACGCCGCAAATAAAATAGACCGTTTCGGTGCCTTTTTTTGGTCTTTAAAATGACGTGCCAGCTGTAATACACCCGCAACCCCAGAAGCATTATCAACCGCACCGTTATAAATGTGGGTTTGACCCTCTTTAACCGTTTTACCTAAATGATCCCAATGCGCATGCATCACCAACCATTCATCGGCTTGGCTGGTGCCCGGTAATAGCCCGGCCACGTTATACGAAGTGGCCAATTCAATGGTATTTTTTACCACTAAATTAGCATTCAGTTTTAACGGTATTGACTTAAATCCGGCCTTAGCCGCCGTTAATTTCACCTTGTCAAAATCCAGTCCGGCAGCCTTAAAGACTTTTTGCGCCACCTCATGCTGAACCCAGCCCATCACCCCAATATGCGATTGGTTTTTATGCTCATCGACTAAGGTGTATTTGGTATTGGTATTACTGTTTTCAACCACATTCCAACCATAAGCAGCCGGCGCCGTTTCATGAACAATCAACACCGCTTTGGCGCCCTGCCTCGCCGCTTCTTCGTATTTGTAAGTCCAACGGCCATAATAAGTCATGGCATTGCCTTTAAAAATGGCAGGATCTTGGGTCGCAAAGCCGGGATCATTAACCAACACAATCACGGTTTTGCCTTTGACATCAATGTTAGCGTAATCATTCCAGTCATATTCTGGCGCATTAATGCCGTAACCAACAAACACCACCTCGCTATTGTCTAACGCAATTTGAGGCAAAACTTGCTCAGTGCGCGCGGTGAAATCACCACCGTTATTAAACACTAAATCACCAATGTTAAGCTGCATGGTTTGATCTGCCGTGATTTGGGCTATCGGCACAGGTTGGCGATAACTGTCACCAAACCCCGGCTCGAGTCCCATCGCTTTATAGGCATTTTCTAAATACTCAACGGTCAGTTTTTCACCCTGAGATAACGGTCCGCGACCTTCAAATTCATCACTGGCAAGGGTTTTTACATCTTGACGATAGGTTTGTTGATCAAAAACAAATGGTGCTGCAGTCACGCTTGGCAAAAAGAACACAGCCAAAAGTGCGAAAAGACGAGAAGTATTCACAGACAAAATCCCTGATTGATAATGTGATTGAAGGGGCATTGTAGCAGCAAAAATGCACGCTGAGCTGATGGAAAATGAAACAAACGGTAACAAAGGACGAGAAGCGGTAACAAGCGGTGAAACGCTAAGAAGCTAGAGCCTAGACGCTAGGGCGGACTGCGTCCTGCTAGATCGCTGCGCTGCTATAAAAGCTTAACGGCAAACAGCAAACAGACGGTGACAAGCGGTAACAGGCGATGAAAAGCGAACGCTGCGCTCACGGAAACGCTAAGAATCTAGAAGTCTAGTAGCTAGGGCGAACTGCACTTGACCATGACAAATAGCCGTTACCGCCTTTATTTTTTGTTATCGCTTTTATAGCTTTTATAGTTTCTAGCAGCGAAGCGCTCTAGCGCCTAGCCGTTACCGCCTTCACCTCTTTTTATCGCTTGTCATCGCTTTTATCGTTTTTTCGTTCTGTTTCTAAGCTGCCTGTGCGGCAGTGAACCAGCATTGCTTCAGTTTCGCTCAGCCCATGCATTTCTAAGCTGCCTGTGCGGCAATGAACGTCCTGCTCCTTTGGTTATATCTACTACTGTATTTCTAAGCTGCCTGTGCGGCAGTGAACCGATATCACTCTCGCGCCAAAACTTAGCTAATTTTCTAAGCTGCCTGTGCGGCAGTGAACTTTATTGTGGTAGTGCTGCGGATCTATGTGAATTTCTAAGCTGCCTGTGCGGCAGTGAACAATGTTTAATGTGAAATACATAAATACATAGCCACCCATTTTTGAAGTAACAACATAACCCCTTTCTATTTGAGTTGCCAACACCTGCTATCATTTTCTAAACGAAAAGATTCAACCGAGTGATTTAACAAATGTGGACTTAATAGCCATTAAATGACTCATAAGCTAAATTCGACCCAGCAGGAAAGCTTGATATCAATCAAGTGGAAAGTGGTGTTATAGAATTAAGAGTTAGCGGTTAAGCACACAGCCAGCGCTGGCAGTTTGATGCGCCTTGGCGTCGCTTTCGGTCCAAATGTTCGCAATATTCCGTTAATGCAGGTAAAGCACCTACCGCACCTTTGAATAACACGCCAAATTCTATGGTGATTTTTAACCAGTTATCGGCAGGTATGTTTAGTCTATTAAGAATAGCTTGGCTGCTTGAACTAATGGCGCCGCGTTTATCCTCTCGAATAATTCGCCCGGTATCTTCAACCAGCACTATGTAGTCTTTTACACTGAACATTAAACCATTAGGCATGTTTACACGCTCATTACCCACAAAAGGCAATAACTCTGTTGGTTGTTCGCCCTTTATCGCTGAGTTAATTCGGCGTTGAATACTGGTGTAATCTGAGGTTTCTGGTGTGGTGGCCATTTTGGCGCGGATAGGATTCAAGTCTACATAAGCCATACAACTCAGAACAGCTGCTTCGTCGAGTAACGCTTGCGATTTAAACCGCCCTTCCCAGAATCTGCCTGTGCACTTATCTTCTTTATTGGCCATTCGAGCAATCGGCTCACTGAGCGAGCGCATAAACCAACTGATATCGACTAAGCGTTGTCGGTATTGGGTTATACAATCATTCACTGTTTTAAGTTCAAATTCGTTTAGGTCTTCACCCTTAACAAACTTCTGCGTCAGTAATGTCCCTTTAAAGCCTTTGTGCCACTGAACCAACACGTCTTTATCTGACCAGTGTTTCACTTTATCTGCATCGACTTTAACGACTACATGCAAGTGATTACTCATGACTGCGTAGGCACATATATCAATGGCAAAGATGGTCGCAAGTTCAAGGATACGAGAATCAACCCATTCACGCCGATGTTCAAAATCCTCACCTGTCGAGTTATCGATACCACACAGAAAGGCTTTACGCACTACACGCGAACAACAGTGATAATAAGGCGTGTCATCTAAGCTAATGATTGTTTGTCTTGGTCTGGCCATCTTTAATTACCATTTTGAAAGGGTAAATAAAGCGTAGATTATTGTTCAATATTTAGCCAGCAATCGTGGGTGGCCATGTTATTTGCGGGCTAAAAATACAAAGCCACCCATTTTTTGAAGTAACAACATAACCCCTTTCTATTTGAGTTGCGATCACCTTTTATAATTTTTTCAACGAGCAAATTCAATAGGATGATTTAACAAATTAGCACTCAATAGCCATTAAATGACTCATAAGCTAAATTCAACCCAGCAGAAAAGCTTGGTATCAATCAAGTGGAAGATAGTTTTGTGGGATTAAGAAATGATTGCTTAGGCGCACAACCAGCGCTGGCAGTTGGCTGCGCCTTGTCGTCTTTTTCGGTCTAAATGTTCGCAATAGTCTGTTAATGCAGGCAAAGCCCCTACTGCGCCTTTAAATAATGAGCCAAACTCAGTAGTGATTTTTAGCCAGTTCTCGGCTGGAATATTAAGTCTATTAAGAATATCTTGGCTACTTGCACTAATGGCGCCACGTTTATCCTCTCGAATAATCCTGCCTGTATCTTCAACTAGCACAATATAGTCTTTTACACTGAATATTAAACCGTTAGGCATGTTTACTCGCTCATTCCCCACAAAAGGCAATAACTCTGCTGGCTGTTCACCTTTTATCGCTGAGTTTATTCGGCGTTGAATACTGGTGTAATCTGACGTTTCTGGTGTGGTGGCCATTTGGGCACGGATAGGATTCAAGTCGACATAAGCCATACAGCTCAGAACGGCGGCTTCGTCGAGTAACGCTTGCGATTTAAACCGCCCTTCCCAGAATCTGCCTGTGCACTTATCTTCTTTATTGGCCATCCGAGCAATCGGCTCACTCAAGGAACGCATAAACCAACTAATATCAACCAAGCGTTGTCGGTATTGGGTTATACAATCATTCACTGTTTTACGTTCAAATTCGTTTAGGTCTTCACCTTTAACAAACTTTTGCGTCAGTAATGTCCCTTTAAAGCCTTTATGCCACTGCATAAGCACATCTTTATCTGACCAATGTTTCACTTTCTCTGCATCAACCTTAATCACGACATGCAAATGATTACTCATGACGGCATAAGCACAAATATCAATCGCGAAGATGGTCGCAAGTTCAAGGATGCGTAAATCAACCCATTCACGCCGATGCTCAAAATTCTCACCTGTCGAGTTATCGATACCACACAGAAAGGCTTTACGCACTACACGCGAACAACAGTGATAATAAGGCGTGTCATCTAAGCTAATGATTGTTTGTCTTGGTCTGGCCATCTTTAATTACCAT